>JMBV01000607.1_pt1 | contig 10203 bp, 18 predicted proteins | sample 616531 | NCBI WGS metagenome assembly JMBV01 (sample SAMN02727904, study PRJNA239997) | anaerobic digester metagenome | biome: anaerobic digester; isolation source: mesophilic anaerobic digester inoculated with municipal waste water sludge... | place: Germany: Bielefeld University, CeBiTec ... | reverse complement strand
ACCTATGCCATCGATGGCATCACCTCGCTGCTTCTTTTTGGCGGCATCGGTCTCTCTGGTATCGCCCGCTTTGACATCAGCATGATCGCCCTTTCCTGCTGGCTCCTGCTGATGATCCAGGTTTACCTCAAAACCCATGTCACCGGCACATTTGAGATGACCAGCATCGGCATTGGGCCCACAGAAGTACGCCTGATGGCAATCATTTTGAATACAACCCTGTTTTCACTGGGATCGGCGGTTATATCTGGAACCCAACTATCAAGGGTCAGGTTATCGGCATGACCATCGGCAGCATCATCATCGCACTGCTCGCGGTAATTTTCCTGATCTACTACATCTACCAGGTCACCCGCACCGCCATTATCCTGGCAGCACAGGATGAGGAGCGCTTGATCCGGCGCAGAGAAAAGGAAGCCCGCAAAGCTGAAAAAGCAAGGCTTAAAGCAGAAAGAAAGCAGCCCGCATCCAGGAAAAACAGCAAAATAAACAAAACGAAAAAAAAGTCAGCCTCTTGATAAAGAGTCGGAAGCATAGATCAGTGTTTGAAACAAAAAAAAGGCCTGCAAGTCGCGGGCTTTTTGTTTAACACTTTCCACAAGCTTTTTAAGCCAAAAGCTTAGTTTCTCATTTTAGTGCCCTGAATAATTTATATGTTTTCTTTATGGAAAATCCGCTTTTGGCAAACGTAGAAAGATCAAGAAATATCAAATGTATCATCAAACCTTGTAATGAAGGCGAAGTCATTGATATGAATGGGCAGCGGACGGGGGGCTAAACCCCGTCCGTACAGTTTGCTTACCAATAAACAGCCTGGTTAAAGCAAGAACTTGATATCGTCAAGTACCAAGGGTAGGGATGGGGGGGCTTATCCCCCCCATCCGTGCGTGAGCCTATCAGAACTTTGTAACAAAAATGAAGGCTTTGATACACATATGTAACGGACAGAGATAAACACCTGTGTTTTCCCATTTTGTGCTCTGAATTCTTCTATTTTCCTCGTTGAAAACGTGTTCTATGGTAAAAGTGAGAAACTTAGAGGGCTTTTGTTTTACACTTTTCACAAGTTTTTGGCTTAAAATGCTTTGTGCTATACTCTATCGAGGAAAAGACCTTTATGAAGTTGATTTCCAAACCAATTTTGAGCGTTTCCTGGAATAGTTTCTGGGTTTAATAAATGAATTAGGAAATTAAATGAAAGAAAAAAACTAAAAATAATCCCTCTGGGCGGTCTCGGCGAAGTCGGGAAGAACATGACCGTCTATGAGTATCAAAACAAAATTCTCATTGTCGATGCCGGGATGATGTTCCCTGATAATGACATGATCGGCATTGATTACATCATTCCCGATTTTGATTACGTGGTCCAACGGGCTGACCAGGTGGTTGGCATCGTCATCACTCACGGTCACGAAGACCATACCGGCGCCATCGGTCATCTGATGGAGCATGTCAACGCGCCAATCTACGCGACTCCGCTTACCAATGGACTGATCAAAAACAAACTGAGCCGGCGTAACTTTTCGAAAGACGCAAACCTGATCAACGTTCGCGCTGGTGAATCGGTTCAGATCGGACCTTTCAAGGTCGATTTTTTTCCATGTCTGTCATTCCGTGCCGGATGGCGTTGGTCTGGGGGGATCGAGACCCCCCCGGTCGGACTGGTCGTTCATACCGGTGATTACAAATTTGACCACACCCCGGTCGATGGACTGCCAACTGATTACGGCAAACTGGCAGAGTTTGCCAGCCGTGGTGTTTGGCGCTTCTGGCTGATTCCACCAACGCGGAACGAGCGGGTTGGACGCCTTCTGAAAAGGTCATCGACGCTGCTTTTGACCGCGTTTTCCAACAAGCCAAAGGACGCATCATCATTGCCACCTTTGCCAGCCTGATCTCACGCATGCAGCAGGTGCTCGACACTGCCAAACGCTACGACCGCAAAGTTTGTTTCAACGGTCTCAGCATGGTCGAAAACGCGCGAATCGCCAAAGAACTTGGATACCTGCAATATGACGAGAGTCAGGTGGTTTCGCTTGATGTCGCTCTCTCGATGAAAGCGAGCAAAGTTGTTTTGCTGGTGACCGGATCACAAGGCGAGCCCACTTCGATCATTGGGCGTCTCGCCAATGGCACCAACCGCCTCTTTTCGATCCAGGAGGGCGACACGGTCGTGCTTTCTTCCCATCCCATCCCCCCCGGAAACGAAGAAGCCGTCTACCGCGCATCAACCGCCTGATGGAAAAAGGCGCCGAAGTTGTCTATACCGATATCGAACCGGTTCACGTTTCAGGTCATGCCAGCCAGGAAGAGATCAAACTCCTGCTGCATCTCGTACGCCCACGCTACCTCATCCCAATTCACGGTGAAACGCGCATGCTGCGCCAGCACAAACGTCTGGCAATGGAAATCGGCATGGACGAACGCCAGATCGCCCTGGTGGAGAACGGTCGCGTTATCGAACTCAAACACGGTGAGCTAAAATTGGGTGAACGCATTCCGGGCGGTTACGTTTTTGTTGATGGCACTGGGGGGTTGGAGATGTGGATCGCTCGACCATGCGCGACCGCGAATTGCTCAGCCAGGATGGTGTTGTTTTGATCAATCTGATGCTGGACAAAAATAACGGTGCCTATAAAGACCTCGAGATCATCAGCCGTGGCTTTATCTCTCAGGAGGAATCAGTCGATTTCTTCGATGACCTGCGCCGCCGCATCCAAACCTAACGCAATCGCCCTCGAAAACATGCAAAAGGAAATTCAGGGTCTGGCAACCTCCTTTATCAACGAGGAAACCAAACGCCGTCCCTTCATTTTTGTGTCAATTTCAAAAGTTTAGGAATTTTAAATAGACTTTTGGGATGGAGGACTTCCTCCATCCCCCCCAGTTTTTTTTATTTTTTCTACCGGGTAATTGCTGTTACCCCCCCATTTCTGTAAAAAGGGAATGAAACCCCCCATTCAAACTCACTCTCGCTCAGGAGAGCTCCGTTCTCGAAAAGCATTTGCCCCGAGAAATCTAACCCTGGCTCACTGTAGCGGTAATCAAAGCGCAGACCTGGGAATTGGTTTGCCATGGCACGAACCACCTTCCTGACCGGTGTCCAGGCGCTCTCAAAGTAATATCTCAGGCAGCCATCTTCAATTTCGCCTCCAGCGATGGAAGTAGCATTCCACTTGCTGCCCCAAGACATGATGTGATCAAACCGCCAGTCGTTCGTTGGGTTATTGATGGGAACAACTTTTTCGAAATCGAGCATCTTTCCCGTCTCTGGATTTGCGACATGTTCTTTGAAACGCAGTAGCTCCTGCTCGTCTCCAAAGATCGTCAATTCATTTGAAACTTCGTTTGCCATTTTCACCTCTTCTGTTGTTAAGTTTCTTTGGACGGCTGTTGATGCATTCATGGCTTAAATGCAAACAGCACAATCGCTTAACTTTTCATCAACATTGAGGTTAAATCGTTTTTCCCCGTTCGGTAAACATTATTATAGACAATTCTCGACGACGGTCAAGTGTTTTCGGCACCAATTTTCACATTATCCCTGGAATGCGCTATATTGCTTTGTCATACTGGGAATTGTTGTTTTAGCCGAATCACTTGTTTTCCCACAATGACAAATAGACTTCAGAGACTTAAGAGTTTTTCATGATCACCGATGCAAGCATATCAGCAATGTTCTCACATTGGTCGATGATCTTCTCAAAACAATCAAAAATACGCACCCAGACAATGATCGTGATTGGTTCCTGATCCGTCGTATACAATTCCCGCACCGATCTAAAATAGAGCTGATCCGCTAACTCTTCGATCACGTTCACTTCAACGATCTTCTTGGCGATCAAATCCGACTTTCTGAAATTTTCAAACTCATCAAAGCAATCCTTCAGCGCTTCGGTACTACGCACGATCAGCCTGGCAAACTCACGCGTCACAAGTCGCATTTCCTGCACGTTGTACATATAGAACATTTGCATGACCTCTTCGATCATATCCAAAACATCATCCAACATATAAGACAAAGTGGCGATGTCCTCACGTTCGATCGGCGTGATGAATTCGGAAATAAGATGTTCCATCATCTCATGTTTCTTCTGATCGGCGGCATGCTCAATCTCGTGCATGGATTTGTTGAGCTTCTCGATTTTTTTTCGGGGTTGTAATTAATGATCGTCTTCTCAAGCTGCTGAGCCGCTGTGATCGCGTCTGCCGCAATATCGCTAAACATTTTGAAATAGTTATTTTCTTTCTTTGCCATCATCCATCCTTATGCGAAAACAATTATCAATAATCGGGTAACCAGGTACCCCCAACAATCCACAACCTGGGAAAGTCAAAACCCACGCTAAAACCATCTCGCGGACCACGCCCCAATTCACCGCTCTGATCCGCCTTGAGGCGCCAACGCCCATGATTGCCGTTGTTTTTGTGTGGGTGGTCGAGACTGGCAAGCCCTTCAACAGGGAAGCCGCCAACAATGCCAAAGCAGCCGCGATATCGGCACTAAAGCCCTGGTGGGGGGTTCAAGCTTGACCATGTCCATGCCAACCGCCTTGATAATGCGGTATCCGCCGATCGAAGTACCAAGCGCCATGATCACCGAACAAAGCAGCATCAGCCAGACAGGGATCTCGAGCGCGCCTTCAATCGCCTGACCTTTGGCAAGCGCCATACCGATCAGGAAAACTCCGATAAACTTTTGCCCATCCTGAGCGCCGTGCATAAAAGCCATGGCGGCGGCTGCGCCAATTTGAGCTTTCTTAAAAACAGGATTGGTTTTACGCCGATCCTGATGTTTATAAATTGCTTCGATCACTCTTGTAATCCCCCCCCAACCAAGGAAGAACCCTCCAAAGGTGGAAAGCACCAATCCGAAAAGAACTTTGACCCACTCAGCGCTGTTGACGCCCTGAAAACTGTTATAAAAAGCTACCGCGGCACCGGTCAGACCAGCGATCAAAGCATGACTTTCAGAAGTTGGGATGCCAAATACCAGGCAGCCGTAGCCCAGATCACGATCGAAGCCAACGCGCCGCTGAGCGCGATTGAACTGGCTTTGATATCGGTGCCAAAGTCAACCATGTTGCTGATGGTCATGGCAACTTCCTTATTCACCATTGTCATGAGAAAAACACCAAGAAAGTTAAAAACAGCAGCCATGATAATGGCTTGCTTCGGTTTGATAGCCCGGGTAGAGATGCAGGTCGCGATCGCGTTGGGCGCATCTGTCCAGCCATTCACCAAAATGACACCGATGGTTAAAATGACTGTTACCAACAAGGCTGGATTGGCGAGAACATCCTGAAAGAATTCCACAGAATCCACCTCGAAAATTGTTAACGGGATTATAGCGGTAAATATTAAATTTTGGTTAAATTAGCTCAAATAATAGCCAAAAAGGCTTATTCCGTTTTCTCTTCCAGCAAAACAGCCCTCATTTTAGGAAATATGGCAGGGTTTGCAGCCAAAAGGTTTGTCCTTCCGCTCAAAAGATCCCTTTCTTCGTACAATCCCTCAACAATTCCACCGGCTTCGCGGACGATCAGGATGCCAGCCGCCACATCCCAGGGGCTCAGTTCAAGTTCCCAGAACCCTTCCATACGCCCACATGCCACAAAAGCCAGGTTTACGGTAGCTGATCCCAATCTGCGTACGGTTTGCGCTTCTCTGGTGAAACGTACAAAGTTGTTCATGTTTGAACGGGGGGGTGTTTCGATTAAATATTTACGAAAACCAGTCGCCAAAACTGAATCGCTCAATTCTGAAGTGTCCGAAACAGAGATCTTCTTGCCATTGCAATAAGCTCCCTGCCCTCGCTCTGCCCAAAAATCCTCTTCCATTCCCGGGAAGCAGATCACCGCGATCTCGAGCTCACCCTGATAGGCATAAGCAACAGAAGTCCCATACAGCGGTATGCCGTGGGCATAATTGATCGTTCCATCGATCGGATCGATATACCATTTATGATCAATGGCGTTGTCTTGCTCACCACTCTCTTCAGCCACAATGGAGTGATCCGGAAAAGCAGCCAAAATTCGTTCAATCAGAAAATCTTCAACGGTTGAGTCTGCCGCAGTGACAAGCTCAGTCCTGTTTTGTAGTGTTTTCTATATCTGTTGTCTGCATTTGAACTGCAATTTGGGCAGCCTGACGGGTCCATTCCAAAACCTGTTCGAGTGTTGGTCGCATAGTATCTCCTAAAACTTATCTTCCCTGATTTTATCACGGCAAATATCCAATGGCACAAACCTTTTCGCCTGTTTTGAATTTATCTATGGAAATGAAACCATTGGATCTGTAATCAAAATGGGCGGTAGCTGTTTGTGGGACGGAGTGCCAGGTGTTTCAAGTCCATCCGAAACACAAATTACGTCCGGTTACGCTGCCTATTAGACTTACCCATCCCCCCCCGGCTACGCCGACCCCCCCTCCCTGGAGGTGGTTAGTTTGGTGCACCCGAATAGAAGCCTGCGCTCACCCTGAAAAGCTTAGCAGGCGTAGTAGGTTGCTATGCCACCCGCATTCGGGGGTACCTTCCATGGTCTTTTCCGACAGGCACAGGTGTCTCACTTACAGCTGACAACAAGCGCCCCCCCTTTTGTTGAAAACCCGTGGATATCCTGTGGAAATGTGGGCTATAATTGTGGAGATTTCCTGTAAAACTATGGATAAGAGATCATGACGCTAAAAATCAGCTTTCGACGCAGAACCATAGCATATCTGCACGCCTGAAAGCCCTTCTTCGTCGTACAATACGCAGGGCAGACTTCTGACCCTGCAGCGCGTGTGCAAGTAAACTTTGAGGATGATACATTGAAAACAAATCGGAATGTTTTGAACGTAAGAGTAAGTTTGTTTATTTTGGACTGCTTGCCTTAAGCATGATCGCCTATGCTTTCCTGACGACAAACCTGACGAGATCTTTCAGGGGGGGCTCTATCGCATTTACTTTAGCCCCTGTCATCTCTTCACAGATTTGTTGCTATCGGGGGGGTTTCGGCGCCACACTGGTCAATATAGCCCTCATTATCCTGGTTGAATTATTGGTCATCTGGCGTTCAAAAGGAACCCAAACCGGTTCGATCCTCACTGCGGTTCTCACTACTGTCGGCTATGGATTCTTTGGCACCAGCCTTTTCAACTTCCTGCCGGTCCTGCTTGGGGGGGTCATCCTCTATGCCCGTCTCGAAAAGCTGCCCTTTAACACCTTGCTTTTGCAGGCATTCATGGTTCTGCCGTTGGATCGATCATCAACTATATCGCCTTTGGGCTCGGACTCCATCCAGCGCTGGGAATTGGGATCGGCTTCCTGGTGGGCATTGTGATCGGCTTGATCACCTCACCGCTCTCCAGTGCTTTCCTGCGCTTCATCAGGGCTACACCATCTACAATCTCGGCTTTACGGCGGGAATGATCGGCATGATCGCTGTTGCTATCATGCGTAAGTTCAATGTCGATATCGAAACAGTCAGCATTTTGGACAGCGAACACAGCCTGCAGCTGACCCTTTTGGCTCTGATCTTATTCCTGAGCTTCATCCTTTTTGCTTTTTTTTCCTGAAAGGTTGGGATCTAAAAGACTATCGCAAATTAATGACTCATAGCGGTCGGCTTCTGACCGACTATGTGCAACTTTACAGCTCAGGTTTAGCGTTCTTCAATATGGGCGTTATAGGATTGATGGGACTGGGATTTCTGAAATTGGTCAACGCGCCAATAAACGGACCCGTAATAGGAGCCTGCATCGCGGCTGCCTCCTTTGCTGCAATTGGCAAGCACCCCCCCAAAAACGTTCTGCCACTGATGCTTGGAACCAGCCTGGCAACCCTTATTCACGGCAGTTTCAATCAACAGGTTCAACAATGGCTATTCTGTTCGGGATGAACTTAGCACCCGTGGCTGGTCAATTTGGCTGGCCCTTCGGCATTCTTGCCGGCTATCTGCATGTGGCGGTTGTTGGTCAGGTTTTGCCCCCCCTGCATGCGGGATTTAACATTTACAACAACGGCTTTGGGGCGGGTTTTGTCGCTGCCTTCCTGGTGCCGCTGATCGAATCCGGCAAACGGATCTATGAAAGCAGGAAAAAACAATGAATAGTCGCGAAGATCAAAAAAACAAGCAATATCGTTCGGGCACTCTGCCTGTATTTTCTACGGAAAAAAATGCCCGCAGATGAACATCTCTGTCACCCCCCCTGGCCAACCCTCTTTTATAGTCGCGGTCAGCGGCAAGGTGAGTCTGAGCTCAAAAGAGTTGGAAGAAATAATAAACAACCTTAACCGACCCAAAACACCGGAATTGGAGTATTACTACGATGATCTGATCGTCTCAGACACCTATGACAACCTCTTTTCTTACTTGGCTCAATGGTCAGCAAAGCCCAGGTCGATTATCAGGATGGTTTGCTCAAAATTGAATTGACCCATTAAAGTAAGGACGGGACTAAATGCCCTTTAGGTATGTCCCCCCCGTCTGCTGAATTCGCATATTTAATCATGGGTTTCTAGCCACGCGTTACTTATTTATAAACCAGCCACATGACTGATCTGTTTTCTCACAAAGAAGTATAGCTACTTTGCTAGTGGGCTTGGATAGATGGAGACAGGATCCTTCCCGAGAAATGAACTTAGGACGCAAGCAGTCGGCTGAAGCCTCAGGATGACCGAATAAAAAAAGTCGATTATGGAAAAGAAGAAACACAAGCGAATACAACGAAGAATACAACTACTAAACTTTCTATGTCTTTAGTAGAGGAACTAATCTCTTAAATCGAAGTCTCGATTTTGTAAATATTTTCAATAAGGACATCCCAAACTTACTGTTCACCTGACAACATATTAACTTCGGTACTTCTTCTAACGATCCAATTTCACTAATCAAAGACAAATCTGCTTACTCTTGTCAATAACTCTTCCCATGTAACCAAATCATTACTCAAAGCGGATATCTTCAAATTGTTTTGTTTACCCCGCTTGACCCCACTCATCGCGGCATTTTTCGCATCAACACTACTGAAAATTTTATACCTGGCAGATCCAATCGGCTGTAAACCATAACCCAAAACCCAAAGGATGCTGTTGTCGAATAGGGCTAATTTTTCATGCGAATGAAGGAGCAAGTCAACCTGGATTCCATTACCCTGACTATTTCCGATTCCCACACCACCTTGTCTTGATCCAACATATGTCTTTACTTCAATAAATCTAGACGAGGGTATTCCAGATTTATTATAGAAAACGGCAATATCTAGCCCGAATTCCTTCAGAATCACATAATCTATTTCTCTCTCCTTACCGAAGTCTGACAGATAAGTAAATAATGCTTCTTGCAATGACTTTTCTGGGTTATTCGATTGCTTAATGGTTGGTTCTTCTATTTTCACAGCTTTACTCCACTTGGATTAATGAGATGTCCAGATAATATGATACTGTAATACATTAATTAAGGCAGTGTCAAGTTTTTTTTCACACATTTATTCCTTACAAATTATTCCCGCTGATATCGAGAGGAAACAACCATCTCTATTTTTGTTAATATTTTGTACACTTATATTATTTTTACTCTTATATAAGAGTGTTTTGAGGATGTCCTTTACATTTCGAACAGCCTCACAACAAAGTTGGGGGGGTGGGTCTTTGCCTTGAATTTGCGGGTTTTTCGTATTGATTACACTATTTCTGGCAAAAGTGAGATGTTTAAGAAACTCGAATTAACCCAAACATGCGCGCCACTGAATAATCGAACTATTTTCACCCCCCCGGTATTCTGCCAGAAGACGTTCATAGAACTGGTGTAAAAACTCGTCTCGCTCCCGCGCGATCTCCTTGCCGAGCTTCGTGAAAAGCTGGTCTTTCACCTTGCGAAGCTTGAAGAGATATTCGTGGTAAGAACTGTGTTCTTCGTCCTCTTCCTTCTGCCCGGTTTTCAGGAATTTTTCCGAAGGCTCGCTCAAAATAGGTTCCCCTGCTAAAACAGCATAGGCGATGGTACGTGCTGCCCCCACCGCGCCCAATACATCCAGTTTGTCAGCGTCAAAACACACATCGCTTCGATCGTCTCGGGGCGTTCTTCATCATAGCGGAAGCGATGCGCGCGAATGCAATGCTGCACGGCTTCGATACGCTCCTTTTCCCAGCCTTTTGCCGCCAGGACCTCGCCTGCGAACTCCGCTGAGGTGATATGATGCCCTTTTCGCGCCTGACCG
>JMBV01000606.1_pt1 | contig 10216 bp, 18 predicted proteins | sample 616531 | NCBI WGS metagenome assembly JMBV01 (sample SAMN02727904, study PRJNA239997) | anaerobic digester metagenome | biome: anaerobic digester; isolation source: mesophilic anaerobic digester inoculated with municipal waste water sludge... | place: Germany: Bielefeld University, CeBiTec ... | reverse complement strand
ACCCCCCCTGTATTTTCTCCATAGGTTGTATTGGCAGGTCCACCTAATATTGCCGCTACTGTTGTAGCTAGTCCATCTCCTAATAAGGTTCTATTTAGACCTGGGTCTTCTACGAAATTTTGTCCTACTACTTGTCCATTAGTAGTTATATCCCCCCCTAAATGTTCCATAAATACTGCTAATACCACTGGCGCTATAATTGCAATGGCTCCTATATCGAATTTTGGTAATCTAAAGGCTGGTATTGCCAATATGGGTGCAGCTTTTATAGCTGCTGTCTCCACCATTCCCATTTTTAGAGATATGCCATAGCCTACTAATACTCCTGTTAAAATAGATAATTGTTTGAAAAATCCCTTGGCTTTGAAATTTACCAATAGGGTTACTCCTAAGGTAATGCCTGCTACTACAAAATTTCCACTAGCCATCCCAAAGGCTGTAGGTATTAAATTCATTCCGATTACTATTATCATTGGCCCTATTACTTGAGGTGAAAGGTATTTTTGAATTTTTTTTCTATTCCTACTTTTTTAATGATAAAAGAGAATAGTACATAAATTAAACCGGCCACTACCATTCCACCTTGAGCATATGCTAAATCTCCTCCATAAATTTCGCTTACTTTTAAAATTACTGGTATAAATGCAAAGGATGAACCTAAGAAAACTGGAACCTTACCTTTAGTACACAGATGAAATATTAGAGTTCCAAGACCTGCTGTAAATAATGCTACTGAAGGGTCAAAACCTGTTAGTATTGGCACCAATACTGTGGCGCCAAACATGGCTATTAGATGCTGGATTGCCAATATGGTCTTTTTAGAACCTTCCAATAGTCTAGTTTCTGGTTTATTTGTCATAATATTTTCTGTCATAAAATTTCCCCCCCTTTTTATTTTAAGGAGAATCTCCTTTTCAGACTCACTGGACTGATTTAAAGACAAGATTTGGACATAAAAAAAACTTCTTGCAGGCAGCAAGAAGTTTTATGCACAATAGCATATTTATTATTTCCGTAATCTTGCCAGCCTCTCTGGACTGATTTAAAGATTCCTTATTATTATCTTAAACAGTATAACACTATATTTTATAATATGCAAGATTAATTTTTGTTTAGTGCAACTTAGCCTTTAAAAAAAATTAAAAAAAACTATTTTTTTTAATATATTTTATTGGTGCATTAGGGTAAATCTCTTTATCCTCTATTACCTTAGATGGATTTGTATAGGTGATTTCTTCAAAGGCTTTATTATCTACCAAATCTTTTAATATATTTAAACCATCTTTAACTCTAGGGGGGATCTTTCGTTTTTAGAATGGGCATCAGTGCCTATAAAATGAATCATATTATATTTTAAAAGTATCTCTACTGTAATCCTTACTTTATCACCATACTTCCCTTCTAAACTGGGTAAATTCAACTGAGCCAGTGCCCCTTTATTTATTAAATTATATAATATATTAGGATCATCTATTATCTTTTTATTTCTTTCCGGATGAGCAATTACTGGTACATAACCTTTTAGAAGTAGGTTATATATTAAATTCTCTACAAATATAGGCATATCCAACATTGGAAATTCCAAAAGTATATATCTAGAATCATTTAAAGTGGCCACCTTCTTATTTTCTAAAAGTGTAAATATATCCATAGCAATATATATTTCATTTCCCAAATATATTTCAAAATCCAACCCTTCTTGATAAATAGCTTCCCTAAGTCTTTCCAAGGCTATTATATTTTCTTCTTTAGAGCTATTTTTACATCCTTCAATATAATGAGGAGTAGCTATTACTTTTTTTTATTCCAATGTCTAAATACAATTTAACCATATCTATGGATTCTGCTATGCTTTTCGCTCCATCATCTACATTAGATAATATATGACTATGAATATCAATCATTTTCAATAATAAGCGCCATCATAATATTGCCCATAGTAATATTTGTAATACCCATCACCTATAGGCACCTTATTTAGCACTACTCCTAAAATATTAGAATTTACCTTATTTAATAGATCCTTAGCTCTTTTTGTACCATCAATATCTGCTTCTCCCACAGCACATACTAGAATAGTCCCATCTACAATAGTAGATAATATGGCACTATCCGTTACTAAACCTATAGGGGGGGAGCATCTAATATTACCATATCATATTTCTCTGTCATGTCTTCTATGAAAAGTTTCATTTTATCTGAACCTAAAAGTTCTGCTGGATTAGGAGGAATAGGTCCCGAACCTATGACATCTAATCCACTAATCTCTGAAACTTCATGTAAAACATCCGTATAATCCACGTTCTCTACTAATATATTTGTCAAACCTTTAAAGCTATTTATATTAAAAGCTTTATTTAACATAGGTTTTCTTAAATCACTATCTATTAAAAGTACCCTTTTTTCTGCCTGAGCCATAATAATAGCAATATTTATAGATATGGTACTTTTCCCTTCTTCTGGTCCTGAGGAAGTAATTACTAAGCTCCTTATAGGATTGTCTATACTAGAAAACTGTATATTAGTTCTTAAGCTCCTGAATGCTTCAGAAATAAGTGATTTCGGATTTTTAAATGTAAATATTCTTGAATTTACCATTCTTTCACCTCAAATCCTCTTTATTTTCCTCTATCATTGGTATGATACCTATCACTGGTAAATCTAAATATCTTTCTACATCATCTGGGGGTTTGAATAGTACTGTCTAAATACTCCAATAAAATACTAGAAATACTCCTATTACAATGCCCAGCACACTAGCTATGGCCATATTTAGCTTTGGTTTTGGCTTAATAGGAATATCCGGCACTTGAGCCTTATCAATTATCTTTACATTTTCTACCATCATAATATCTTTTACATTCTGCATAAAAACCCGAGCTGTTTCGTTAGCAATTTCAGTTGCTAATACTGGATCCCTATCTCTGACCTCTAGTTTTATAATTTCCGTATCCTTTACTAGATTTACATTTACTTTTTCCCTAAAATCCTTATAAGATATATCTAATTCTAGATTTCCAATAACCTCATCAACTACCACCCTCATCTTTACCAATTCTCCATAAGTAGACACTAGCCTTTGACTTAATAATAAATCATTATATTCTAGTTTATTATCAATATTTCCATAACTCTTAGGTTTGCCTATCATCAATGTAGTAAAAGTTTGATACTCTGGTGCCAATACAAAATAACTAAATACGCCACTAATAACTATACAAAGTATTACGGAAAATATTATTATCCACATTCTCTTTCTAAGAATTAAAAAAAATATTCCTTTAATCTAAGTTCTTCCAAAATCCATCTCCCCCGCTTTCAAATTAAACAGATTTTGAATATAATATTAATAACAATTAAATATTATAGTTTTTATTCCTGTTCATATATAAACTCATGCAATATTTCCTTGTTTTTCTCCATATTAGATACTAATACTGCCATATGTCTTATTCTCTGATGCTTAAATGTATCCTCATAAGGTAGTCTTAGCTCTTCTATCCCATTTTTGGTACTTTCAAAAGCAATATAGCCATATTTTAAGATTTCACTTTTAGTAAAATTAGTTTCAACTTCAGGAAATATGGTAGATAATATGGAAGGCACTTCCCATATATTTATAGACATACCTTTTTTTATAAGGCTCTTTAATACAGTCCTCTGTCTATCAGTACGCTCAAAATCTCCATTACCTACCTTGCGTATACGAGAATAAGCAACAGCTTGCCTACCATCTAATATATATTTTCCCGTGCTTTTTATTAGATGTGAATCCTTCCCATTATTATTCATACTATTTAAACCTTTTATAATACCATTTATTTCATTTAATTCATAATCTTTTATATCAATCTCAACTCCCCCTAATTTGTTTATTACTCTTTCTAAACTAGAAAAATTAACTGTAATATACCTTTCTATATTCATATCATAGTTTTCATTTACTGTACGAATAGCAAAGGCTGGGCCTCCAAAAGCATAGGCAGCATTTATACGATTATCTAGCTTACCTGGAATAGATACATATGTATCTCTCATAATGGATGTAAGCTTTATTTTCCTGTTTTTACCATCTAATGTAGCTATCATTATTACATCGGATCTTAAACCTTCTTCCACATCATTACCATCTAGACCAAATAATAATATATTTATTATGCCTATCTCTTCATAATTTGGAATATCCTTAGATATACTTAAATCTCCCTGTGTAATCTCCTTTGGGTTTTCATCAGGATTTACTATGTCATTGGTAAGTGGCAAATGTTTTATTTTATCTAGAAGATTGTATACATAAATACCAGCACTACCAACTATAGACATAATTATACATAGTGTAATGGTTATTGTCCTTTTATAATTTTTTTTGTTGCCCCATGGTCTAAAACCTCTCCAGTCTACATATTTCTGCATAATACAATAGCTATTCATAGACTATATTTAGAATAAAATATATAATCGCCCCTATAATAATCGCTAAGATCAAAGATAAACTAGGATTAACATATTTAAATAAAATCTTGTAGGATAGTTTGGCGATAATTCCCATTACTAGTGATGCACGAAAAAAACTTAGTAGTTGAAGCCTTAATACTTTCCATATAAAAATGGCCTATTTTCTTTTTAAAACTAATGGAAAGTAGTATTGTACAAAATATAGTTGATATACTTGTAGCTAGTGCAAGTCCACCTATGCCCATATGCTTAGATAGTATTAAATTTAAAATAATATTCAAAAATATAGCTATAGTAGAATTAATCATTGGAGTTTTAGTATCCTGTATAGAATAAAAGGCCATTGACAATATATCCCTTAATGCAAATCCTAACATCCCTATAGAATAATAAAATAATGCAGTAGTAGTCATAGATATGGCTTGAATACCAAAAGCCCCTCTACCAAATAAGAGTTTTACTGCTGGGCCTGCAAAGATCATAGCTCCTATTGTACAGGGTAAGACTAAAAAAAACTTATTAATCTTATTGCTATTGATACAAATCTTTTCAATCCATCAATATTATTTTCAGCAGCCATTTTGGACATAACAGGATACATAATAGTCGTTAGTGGAGCTACAAATAACCCTTGTACAAAACCATTAAGTTTATCTGCATAATTAAGTGCAGATATTCCTCCTACTGTAATGGTAGATGCTAAAGTTCTATCAACTAATACATTTATTTGATTTACTGATATACCAATAATTACTGGTATTATCATATGTGCCATATTTATAATATGTTCATCTTTTATATCTAATACCAATTCATGTCTATATTTCTCTTTATGAATAAAAGGTGTTAGTAAAATTAATTGAGAAGCAGTAGCTAAAATAGAGCCTATAGCTAGTACCATCACATTTACCTTAGAGCTTAAAAAAAATAGCTATTATAGTAATAAAGTTTAATGGTAAACCTACTAATGCAGGTATTAAATAATTTCCTTTTAATCTAAGATAAGCACCAAAAATATGCATTAATCCAGTAAAATATATCCCAAATATAGATACTCTTGTAAATTTAACTGCTAAGGTTAAAGTCTCCCCCCCTTTAAATCCTGTAGCAAATAACTTTACTAAGGTTTCTGTAAATATCAATCCAAATATAATCAAAAGTGTAGATATGATTACTAGTATATTTGTAAGATTACTAGTAAATCTATCTCCTTCTTTTTCTCCATACTTTTGTTGTATATTACTATACACAGGTGTATATCCTGTAGATATACCCACCCCCCCAATAAAAGAAAATATAACTCCTGGAATTGTTAGAGATATTAAATATGCATCAGATATACTGGATGCACCATAGAAATAAGACAAGATAATTTCTCTAATAAATCCAAATATTTTTGAAATTATTGTTATTATCATTAAAAGAATTGCTATTTTTTTCCATTTGCAATTTTACTCCATTAAATATTTTCTTTTCACAAATATTTCACACCAATAATTCAATCTGAAAAATCCACATTACCACCACAATGTTTATTAAGCATATAAATTAACAATAATCTATCACAAATTGAATCTGGTATATTTTCTTTTTTAATATTGTTATTTAAAGCATTTTGATCCTTAAAATACTGCACTGCATCATCAAAAACTTCAAGTGCTTTTATTTCTTCATATGAAGACCCTATATCTACATCACTTGCAACATTTTTATTGAAAAATTTACGTCTAAACAATCTCATTGCCTTAGTAAAATATTCTTTAACAAAATATACAGTATCTGTAATTTTATCAGACTTCTTTGATGACGCATTTAAACCATATACTGTTCTTATTTTTGCTATTTCAGGTGCATTTCTAGTAGTTACTTCCCTAATAAAATTATAGTAAAACCTCTTTTTTTTCTCGGCAACCTATATGAATATCTTGCTAAATCAATTTCCCATAAAGGAGCATAGCAATCTAATATATTAGAAGAAATATTATACCCTTTTGAAAGTTCACTACCAGAAACATTGTAGTATAACATATCATACGTTTGAGTATTCGTTTCTTTCTTATATCTAGATATATTATTTATAAAATATTCTTCCATTGTTTCAAAATATTTTTTTTCATTTCTTCAGTAAATAATTCAGCATTAATTTTAGTTAAATATATTCTCTGCCTATAAAATCGATTTAAATCTACTTTCTTTTTGTTATAAAACGGAAAATCTTGAGTCCACCACCAGTCTTTATGTAATACTCCACCATCTCCAGTTACTCTAATATTATATCCTTTTTGTTTTCTATAACGTGTAAATCCCTCAATCCTAATGCTACTATTAAAAGATAAAAATGTCTGATTATAACGAAATAGTTGATATAAATAGTCCTCAGTAATTTTAGGTTTATCGGGAATATACCTATCTATTTGTTTATTCTCCTTTTTTGTCAATTTCTTTCGCTACAATGACATCACTCGCAATATCTGGTCCACTTATAAAAATATTTATATCTGGAATATGATTTTTAAGCTCTGCATAAACCATTCTGCTATCATAACCGCCTGTCAAGTCTAATGTTATATTCATATCTTTTATGGCATATGCAATATCTCCAAAAAAAATTTATCAACATGATCTACATTTGAAGTCACATCAATATTACCTATTTTCTTAGAAAACTCACTTATATTATTATTATGTATTAAATAATACTTCTGTGAATCACTCATATATATCTCTTTTACTATAGTTTTTCTAAAATAAACTGTCCCTAAACTTAAAAATTCACTTATTCTCTGTTTATCAAAAGAAACATTTTCCTCATATTTAACTAATTCCAAAAAAAACTATTAGATACTCCCTTATTACCAATATATAATGACCTCATATTACTATTATCACTGAATAAAATAATTTGTTCTGAATTTAAGTCTTTTATTATCATTATAAAGGCCCCCCCATATATTTTGCTAAAAGGTATATTCTTAAACTTAATAAAATCATCAATTATGGCTTTTACACTTTCTTCTCCAGCTTTTAAACCCCCCCTGCAAAAAAAACAACCCCCCCTTGAAAATAACATTTTAAATTTTTATAACAAATCTCAGTAAGACAAGCTTCGATACAATTTTTATCTGAAATTATATCCCCCCCTTGCTTTGTTATTATCATACATTATCCTCCATCAAAATATATTTAGCTTAATAAAATATGTATATAATTCTTAATTGATAATAATACTTTATCTAACTTCGTAACCAATTTTCTTTTTATTTTCCTTTGATTCCTTTAAAAATCTAATTGCTAACCCTAAAAAAAATCCAAAATTGAAACTCAGTTAAATATGAACCACTTACAGTTAAGGGCACAAATCCTATACAAAACCAGATTAACATTAAATTTGAACCTTCCAAATTTCTTGAAAATAACGCTTTAATACTAATGCACCCAATAATAATTATAATAATTGAACCAATTATTATACCAAATCCAGAAATAATCTCCAAAAAGATATTATGGGAATAAGTTCCTCCAGTATATACTCTATCTCCTCCTAAGCCTATTCCAAAAATGGGATTAGATACAATTTGATTTATTACTTCACCATAAATAATATCCCTACCACTTAAATACATTTCCTCTCCTAAAAATAGATCTATACTTCTACTATATATTCCAATTCTATTTAATATAGTATTTGCAAATATGAGGATTTCCCTTAAAAATATTACAGTAAATATTATAAATAATAAAATAATAATATTTGATAAGGCCCTTTTAACATTAGCTTTTCTAATATTAATTAGTAAATATAATACTATATATACTCCAGTACACATTATGGCTCCTCTAGAACCTATGGCAAGCATAATAAATATGGAAATTATAATAAATATAATTGATTTGATTGAAAATTTCTCAAAGAACTCGTTTAAATATATTATAGTAGGGAGAAGTAGATAATATGACATTGACATACTATAGGATTCTAATGTTATTTTGTTAGAAAAAAAACTAAAAACCCAATAATAAAACCTATAATAAAAACAAATAAAGCTGTTTTATCCATAATCTTTTTAAATGTTTCTTTATTATCTATGCTATAACTATATATAAAACAAGGTAAGCATATGAAAAAAAACTTGAATAAAATATCATTTAGATACACTATATTTTGTTTAAAAAAAAGATAGTGTATAGAGAAAATTGCAACAGAAACACAGTATACTAATATAAATAATATGCCATTTTTTTTAAAGACTATTGGGAAGGAATAAATAAAAAAATAAGCCTACAATGATTTTGGATAATAATTGTATTGTTGCCCCCCCTAAGCTTGTATCCTCTATATTAAAATAATATAGTACAAAATATTGTGCTATTAATACTATAAAAGAAGACATAATAGCCATACTTATTCTCTTATGATTAATCATTTTTCCATCCTCAATATATTATTCATTTTCTAGTCTAATCATCTCCTATTACAATATTAAAACCTTTTTATAAACTTCTTCAAACCATTCTTCCCAATCTCTGCAAATAGTAGTGTTGTGCCAAAGTAATGTAAATACTCCTTCAACTTCCTTACATTTATTAATTAAATTTAAAATGGAATCTAGTCCTTCTTTTGTTGTAAGTTTTCTATAGAATCGAGGTGTAGTATCCATAACAATAAGAGGTATTTCAATAATGTGCAACTCTCTATCTTCATCTATATCAAAGGGTCTAAATGGATGGCATACTCCACATCTAAATCCTTCATGTTCAACATATCCAACTGTCGAATCATATTTTAATCCAGCTTTCTCCCAATACTTCCATGTAGTATTTACATCAAATCTTAAATAATGTTGTCTCCCTCCATAATTTGTATATCCTAAAATTTTATCCAATCTTTCTTTTTCTTCTATAAACTTATCATAATTTTTAAATGTATAATAGCCGGGATGAAATCCTATTTCAAGACCTTGTTCTTTTAATAAAAACATACAATCCCTAACATAATCTTCAATAATATAACCCGAATCATAATTACTTTTATCAGAAGTTTTAAAATAAAACGCACTATCAATATTGTTTTCTATTAATAATTTCGCTAAATCGTATATCCCCAGAAAATATGGATCTTTCTCTGGATTTTTTTATAGAATTTTTATACTCTATTAATGATTTAAAAAAAACAAGTCTAAACTTTTAGTTTTGAATAAATCTCCACCAAAAGTTCTAATGGAATCTCTAATGCTTTTAAACCTTCTTATATCATCTATATCATGACTTAATTTAATATGAAATTCATTTTTACCTAAATTAATATTGGGAAATAACATTTGCAAATATTTTCTTAATAACATAGCATATTCATCTACAATTGGGATAGTAATAAAATCATATTTATAAGCTATACTATCAGTAAATCTAAATCGCTCATGTTCGTCCTTTTCAGTAGCTAATCTTTCTTCCCATCTTGAAAGCATAAAAAAAAGCTTGATGAAATAATATCGCCATTAAAAATAATTTTATCATTATTTAAATTTATAAAAGGTAAATCTTCATCTACCCAAAATAAGATTGGTATTTTATATGTGTTTTAGCATTATTTATCCAATGTATTTCTTTATAATTGCTTTCAATTAAATCATACCAGGCATTTTCTTCAACTAAATTAAATTTAATTTGCTTATTAGTTTCTTTAAAGCAAATAAATACTTCGCTAAAATCTTCATTAATAGTAATATCAAATATTATATTTCTATTTGGATTAGCTATTTTT
>JMBV01000605.1_pt1 | contig 10217 bp, 22 predicted proteins | sample 616531 | NCBI WGS metagenome assembly JMBV01 (sample SAMN02727904, study PRJNA239997) | anaerobic digester metagenome | biome: anaerobic digester; isolation source: mesophilic anaerobic digester inoculated with municipal waste water sludge... | place: Germany: Bielefeld University, CeBiTec ... | reverse complement strand
CTGTTTAGACATATTCTTCCTCCTTCATAATAAAATTAAGCTATAATATATTAGCATATGAGGAAATCTTTTTCTTTGTTAATATTCTATAAAAATTTTTCTTTATGAATTTCATCCCTCATATGAACTAGTCTGCCAGAATTTTTCACAGCTAATATTTCTGCCAAAATACTTATGGCAATTTCCTCTGGACTATTGGTGGCAATTTTCAATCCTATGGGAGAATAGGTACTTTTCAACGTTTCTGCATCCATGCCTTTCCCCTTTAAACTTCTTAACATAGTTATGATTTTTTTTCTTGGAGCCCATGGCACCGATATATTTTGCATTAGTGTTCGCTACCGCAGCTAAAGCCTCTTCATCATATTTATGTCCCCCCCTTGTAACAATTACTATATAGGTATTTTCATCTATTGGGTAATTCCCCCCCAAGCTTTTTCCTATATCTCCAAGCACCAAGTCATAGGCCTCAGGAAACCTCTCTTTATTTAAAAATTCTTCCCTATCATCAAAGATAATTATATCAAAATCTAGAGGTAGGGCTGCATTATATATAGCATAACATACATGACCACCGCCAGCAATTAATAATTTTGGCCTATTGATATATACCTCAATAAATACTTCAACTGTGCCACCACAAATCATATCCACTCCTTCTGTATCTAAAGGTAGTGATATGGCCTTGCTTTCTCCCGTTCTATAGCCTCTAGGGATAACTCTATAATTCTCTTTTCCATAGCCCCCCACCACCTACTGTTCCATAGGTTTTCCCATTTTTCAATACAATCATCTTGGCCCCCCCTGCTTCCCTTGGAGTAGAACCGCTAGCTTCTATAATAGTGGCAATGGCCAATTCATTTCCCTTATTAATTTCTTCTAATGCCTTTTTCATAATAGTTCTATTGCTCATAATTTCCCTCCCTATGTTTCAAATACAGAATTCCTTCTAATACTCCTCCCCCCCCAACAGCCCTAGCCTTATCAGATATGGTAAAGGCATTTTCTACTTCTCCCCCCCTTGGGTCTATATCGCCTATTTTTAGTCCATCCTTTACATATAGGCCTTCTTTCAAAAGTCCCCTAATTATGCCATCTATTTCTGCTACAATTTCATTATTCCCCACATTACCAATTATATTTCCCTTTTGCACTCTATCACCTATTTTATAATTAGTAGTGAATATTCCATCTCCTACTGCTCTAATTACTCTTTCTTCCCTATATCCTAGGTAGATCCAGGTATGCCTGTATTTTTAGCCGCAAATCCCTTCTCTATTACTTTTCCTAAATTATGTCCCCTTTTAGTTTCCACAACTAAATCCACATCTACACCTGCCTCAAATCCAGGCCCTACGCCTATGGTAATGGGAGCCATGTCCCTATGGGTTCCCAAATTTACTTTGGCCAATATACTGTCTACCACTGCTATAGGCCTTAGTATATCTATGACCTCTCCACTGGAATCAATATATACGGGAATATCTCCATTGTATATAATTTCCCACATATTGTCCAAGTTTTTCACAAATATTCCCTTAACTCCTTCTACTTCCACTTCTCCTTTATATATAGCCTCACTAAAAGAAACCTCTCTCCTAATACTTAGAGGTTTTTCTATTTCTAATACTAAAATTTTAAAACCAGCCCTATACAGTCTGTGGATTATTCCCGAGGCTATATCTCCACCTCCACGAACTATTACTAGATCCATCATTATCCCCCCCCATTTACACATTTAATCTTTCAATATCCTCCATAGTATCTATATCCATACCTAATTTTTCATCCTTAATATACATTTTTTTACTAAATTAGGATTCTTTCTTATAATATCTCTGCCACCTTTATCTCCATTTATATTTAGAAAATCCTCTTTATATTCCTTAGGAAATATGGTGGGCATTCCCTGTTTTCCATTGTAGTAAGGCACTATTATAGAATTTGGATTTTTCTTGTGTTCTTCGATTAATCTATCTATTAGTTTAGAACTTATATATGGCATATCCCCGTTAAAAACATATATCCATCCGCATTGTTTGCAAATTTTATTCCCAGTTTTACCCCCCCTTCAGATTGGCCTAAATAGGCCTTTTCGTTGTAGATGTTTTTTTTATTCTATATTTATCTCCAATTTCCTTTACTTTAGGGTTTCTGTATACTAAGATTATATGATCTAATTTGGAATTTGAACAGGCTCTAATAGCCCATTCTACCATAGGCTTTCCATTAATATTCATAATTAATTTGTCTTTTTTTCATTCTTCTGGAATAGCCAGAAGCCAATATAATCCCAGTGATCATAAGAATTCTCCTTAATAAAATTTATTTTCCATAATATTAGCTAGGATTATCTCACCTTGAAAATTTTCTTTTTGCAATTCTGCCCTTATTTTCTCTGCTCTGAAAATATCTTTTTCCTCTACTTTATTTAAGAGAAAGATCTTTTCACCCCCCCTGGCATTTTTAAATAGGCCTTCAGAATACAGTATTAATCTTACTATATCTTCCTCTTTTACCTTTTCATTTAGTTTTTTTTCTACAATCTTTGTAAATAATTCTGGTCTATGTACTATATTTGCAATTTCCTTATCCAAAGCATCTATTCCAATAATTCCAATGGTTTTAGTGCTGTATTTTGAAACTATAGGTTCATCTTCTCCCATGGCCTTAATTGGCAATTTCTTTGCTCCATCGGCTTCTATTAATATATAGTCGAAAATTTCAGCCTCAATTAGCTTATCTAGTTTTTCCAAGGATAATCCTATTAATTTTTCGCCTTCAATTTTTTTCTCCTATTATGGTGATGCTACCATTTGTTGGTCTAAAATCCTCTGTAATATTTCCCAGGAAATAATAATCATAATTTTCTTTAGGTTCGTAGATTTTAGTAGTTGTAGTAATAAGGACCTTTTTATCTAGTTTTTTTAAATTCCTCCCCCCCCAGTTTAAATATGGTGGTGGTCTTCCCTCCACCTCCTACAAAGGATATTACTTCCCTATTATTTAAATTTAATTTCAGCGCATTATAGATATCCATAAAACACCTACATATTTAATAATGTATCTAAGCCCATTCCCACTTCATAGAGTTTTTTTATCCTCATCTATTATGACCAGAAATTTAAATAATTTACCGTCTTCTACCCTTACTTTAATTGGAGTTACTATATATTCTTGTCGCCCTTCTCTTAGAGCATTAAAACTCTTATCGGCTTCATATAAATTTAGATCTAAGGCTCCACTATTGCTACTATATTTTACTATTCCATTAGAATCTGTAATATATATATCATCCATATTGGTCTCTTCCAATAATCTCTCTATATCTTTTTGATTTAGGCTTCCATTGTTTTTTTACATAATCCCTAATATAGTGTACAGCCTCTATCATCTTTTCTTCCATGATTTTCCCGCCACAAATTGCTGCATATTATATACATTATCTGTAATTTCCTCTACTACATCCTGAAGGTATTTAGATCTATTGTGCTGTTCCAATACCTGAGCTGTAGTTTCCTCCATATGACTAGCTATTTCTTCTGAGGAATTGGCAATTTTGTTAATATTATTATTTACTTCTTCAATGATTTCATTGTTTTTATCTGTAGCTTCTTTAATATCTTCTAAACTGCTTTTTCCTATATTCAACCCCCCCTCTACAATATCTTCAAATTCTTCATTGGTATTTTTTTTATAATAGAATAATTAGCCTCTGAATATTCCATATCTAATTCCATACTTTTAGCTATGGAATCTACCCCCCCATCCTTTAGACTATATATGATTTCTTCGATTTTAATGGAAACTTGTTCTGTTTCCTTAGCTAGTTTTCCTACTTCCATGGCCACTACTCCAAAGCCAGCACCATATTCTCCAGCCCTAGCCGCTTCAATGGAGGCATTTAAAGATAACATATTGGTTTCCTTAGATATGGAATTAATTAAATCTATTAAACCTACTATTTCATCAGAATAATCCTTTAGATGTAAAATTTCTCTAGATAATTTCTCTGTTAATTCTTTAGATTCACCAATTCTATTCTCTATATATTTTACATTTTCCATACCACTTTGTGCCATATTAATGGAATTAGATATGGATTCTAGCTTGTCCATCATTTCTTCTTCAATGTCCTTTAAAGATGCAAACACTTCATTGGTTAATTGGCTACTGGTATTTAGCATATTAGATTGTTCTATGGTATTTACATCTGCCACCTCTACGGAAGCAGCTATAGTCTCTGCGGAAGCCAAACTTTCTTGAGATATGGCATTTAGTCTTTCACATATATGAAATATTTCAGTTGAAATTTCCACTTGGGTTTTAAAATTAGACTTCATATCTTGGGAAATCTTGCTTAAACATTCTTGAACATTTTCAGGTATAGGCGCATCCTCACTAGCTGAAAAATCCATTAAATTTATACTATTTACATAATCAATTACATTGTCTAGTTTACTACTTTGAAATTTCTTTTGAATTATTTTAGTCAAAATGGCTGTTAAAACTATAATGGAAATCAGTATGAAATAAATTTTATCTAAATAATGAATCCCTAAAAAAAATTTAATAACATAAATATTAAAATTATAAAAAAAACAATTGAAAAAAAATCCCTATTTCCTTTCATATAATCTCCCCCTTTTTTTTAATCCTCTGCATTTAAATTTATAAACTTAAATTCTCCCACATGAAAGAGTCCCATATCTGTCAATTTAATATCTGGAATCACAGGTAAAGCTATAAAAGATAGGGTCATAAAAGGTTCATATTCCCTATTTATTTGTAATTTTCGTAGGAAGTATTTAGCATTTCATCTAATTTTTCATTTACTTCATTTAGAGGTTTTTGACTCATTAAGCCTGCAATTTCTAGAGCTAGGGTATCTATTACTTCCCCCCCATTAGAAATTATGGTAATGCCTCCCCCCCTATTCTTTCCAATTCTTTTATGGCTAGTAAAATATCTCTATCATTATCTCCTATTACTATAATATTGTGAGAATCGTGAGCCACTGATGAGGCTATGGCTCCATCTTCCAAGCCAAATCCTTCTACTAAACCTAGCCCAATATTTCCTGTTTTATTATGTCTTTCCACTACAGCTACTTTTAGTATATCATTTTGAGCTTTGAAAATCCCATTTTCTAATTTAATTTCTCTTACGACTTTTTCCGTAATTAAACTGTGAGGAAGTAGTTTTATTACATTGACTTTTTCACTTTCTAATTTGATTTCCAAATCTTTTTCTGTAATTTCCAATATATTTACAGTGTTCATCATAGAAGAACTGTCTATTTCTTCTAAATTGAATAAAGCCATATTGTCTTTAGCTACTAATTCTCCATTTTTATAGACTTCTAATATATTAAAATCTTCTAGATTATCTATTACTACCATATCTGCATAATATCCAGGAGCTATGGCGCCTTTTCCTTTTAGTCCATAACATTCTGCTGCATTTAAAGAAGCCATTTTAATACAGTCTATAGGGTCCACACCATGTTTTATGGCTAGCCTAATGTTGTGGTCTATACTGCCATCCACCAATAGATCTGCTGGATGTTTGTCATCAGTACAGAATATACATCTTCTTAAATTGTCTTTGTTTACTCCTTGGATTAGAGCTTCTAAATTTTTGGCAGCAGAGCCTTCCCTAATGTGGATATACATACCTAGTCTAATTCTATCTATCATTTCTTCTAAAGTAGATGCCTCGTGTTCTGTAACAACTCCTGTACCTATATAGGTATTTAATTCTTTATCCTTTAGTAATGGGCCATGACCATCTATTACTTTATCTTGAAATAATTCTAGTTTTTTTTACTACCTCTTCATCTCCATTTATAACTCCAGGATAATTCATCATTTCCCCTAAACCTAATACTCTAGGATGGTCCATTAATTTTTCTAAATCCTCCGCATTTAATATGGCGCCAGAATTTTCAAAAGGAGTAGCTGGTACACAGCTAGGCAGCATTATATAAACATCTAATGGGAGGTCTTCGCTACTATCTAATATATATTCTATTCCTTCTAAGCCTTTAACATTGGCTATTTCATGGGGGTCTGCAATTATAGTAGTTACACCTCTAGGTACTATGGCCTTGGAAAATTGCAAAGCTGTTACCATGGAAGATTCTATATGAACATGGCCATCTATAAAGCTGGGAGCCAAATATTTCCCCCCCTCTAAATTAATTTCCTCCACTCCATCATATTCCCCCCCGATACCTACAATTTTACCATCATATATGGCCACATCACCAGGGATTATTTCATTGGTAAAGACATTTATTATATTAGCATTTTTTTAAAACCAATGGGGGGGCTTTTTCTGTACCATTGGCTATTTTTATTGTATTTAACATACTATCACCTCTTTTATTTTGACCCATCCAAAGCTTTCCTCAACTTCTCAGGTGTAGCTGGCAAATCATAGATTCTAACTCCTGTGGCATCATATATTGCATTTAGTATAGCTGGGGCTATAGGGATCATTACTGGTTCTCCTATGCCTTTGGCGCCGTAGGGGGGGCTGTGGATTCTGGGTCTTCTACTATTAATTTTTCTACATCTACCATATCCATGGCTGTGGGAATTAGGTATCTGGAAAACTTATTATTTTTAATTTTCCCATTTTGTAGATTTAGGTCTTCGAAAAGTGCATAGCCTAAAGCCATGGCGAAGCCTCCATCCATTTGTCCCTCTACTAAATGAGGATTCACTGCTCTACCTACGTCCTGAGCAAATACTGCCCTTAGTATATTTATTTGCCCCCCCGTTAAGGTATCAACTTCTAATTCTACACCACAAGCATTGAAAGTATAGGGCCAATAGGGTGCTCCTTGGCCAGTTTCTGGGTCCATTTCTACAGTTTGGGCTATGAATTCTCCATCTGCTTGAATATTTCCATCTCCATATTTATGGACTAATTCTTTAAAGCTAATACGTTTTTCTGGAAAGAATTCTAAATAAACTTCTCCATTTTTCATTTTTAATCCTCTATTGGAATTTAAGTTTAATTCATTTTGAGCTATATTTATCATTTCGTCTCTAAAATTTTCACAAGCTACTTTAATGGCATTCCCCCCCGTATTATAAGTTTGACGACTGGCTGCTGCAGTGCCTGAATCTGGCATTAGACTTGTGTCCTCCGATATAAATAATATATCCTTTGTACATAGGCCTAGGGTCTCTGCCCCCCCTATTTGCATTAGAGCAGTTTTGGCACCCTGTCCTACTTCTGTAGCTCCTACATATATTCCCACTTCTCCATTTTCATGTAATACTACTTTTGCCTTAGATACATCGGGAAAACCATTGCCATATCCAGTTCCATAAAAGGATAATCCAATGCCTCTACCAGTTTTTTTTCATCTTGCCCCCCCTCCTTTTCCATGGAAAAGTCCATTTTTTTCTACTACTTTTTCTATACATTCTTCTAGGGGTACAGATTCTGTTAGAACTTGCCCAGTTGCTGTAGTAGAACCCTTTTTAAATATATTTAGCATTCTTATGGATATAGGATCCATACCTAATTTTTCTGCTAAAATATCCATTTGCTGTTCATGGGCTATAGGTACCTGTGTTGCTCCAAATCCTCTCATAGCTCCTGCATAAGGATTATTTGTATAGACTCCATAAGAATCTACTTTTACATTCGGTATATAATAAGGTCCAGTAATATGGACTCCTGCTTTCCGCATTACATTAGTTGCCCAAGAGGCATAAGCTCCCGTATCTCCAATTAGTTCAGCTTCTAGGGCCATTAATTTCCCATTTTTGTCCGCCCCTGTTTTACATTTCATAATAATAGGATGTCTCTTGCTGTGCCCTACAAAGGATTCTTCTCTAGAATATACAGTTTTAATTGGTATTTTAAGTATATAAGTTGCCAAGGCCAAATGAACTTGAAGACTAATATCCTCCCTACCTCCAAAGGCACCTCCTATATTGGCATTTATTATTCTTACTCTTTCCTCTGTTAAATTCAATGCAGAGGCAATTTCTTCTCTATCGTAATGGGGGATATTGAGTTGCCACCAATACTGTAACTCTGCCTTCCTCATCTATAAAGGACACTCCTGCTTCTGGCTGTAAAAATCCATGTTCCACCATATGGGTACTATAGGTGTTTTCTGCAATTACATAGGAATTTTTAAAGCCTTCCTCTATATCTCCCCCCTTCTAATTTTGTAATGATACATTATATTACTATCTTCATGAACTCTTGGGGCATCTTCTCTCATGGCAATTACTGGGTCGAATACCCCTTCTAACTCTTCATATTCTACATGGATTTTCCCTAGGGCTTCTTTGCAAGCTTCTCTAGTCTTCCCTACTACAAAGGCAATAGGGTCTCCAATTCTTCTAACTTTTTCCTCGCAAAAGACCTGATGATCTTTGAAAACTACACCATGTTGATTATTAGGTACATCCTTATAGGTAAAAATCTTAATTACCCCCCCATCTACTTTTTCTGCTTCACCGGTATCTACTGTAATATAGGCATGGGGGGGAAGTTTTGATCTTAGAGTCATACCATAAGCCATATTCTCTATATAAACATCCTCTGGATATAGAGCTTTTCCCGTAACTTTACTATGGGCATCTACTCTAATAATATTTTTCCCAACTATATCTAGTTTCATATTTCCTCCCCCCCCTCCCTCATATAATTTAGGGATTTTTCTGTAGCATCTATTATTTTATTGTACCCTGTACACCTACAGAGGTTTCCCGAAATTCCTTCTCTGATTTCTTCTCTACTTGGCTTTGGATTTTTGTCTAGTAAAGCCTTTACTGCCAAAATCATTCCAGGAGTACAATATCCACATTGAACTGCCCCCCCACATCTATAAAAGCTTGCTGAATTGGGTGGATTTCTCCATTTTCTTCTAAGCCTTCTATAGTTATAATATTGCTGCCATCTGCTTGAAAAGCCATGACTAAGCAGGAATTCACCAATTCCCCCCCATCCATTATAATGGAACAGGCACCACATTCACCTTCACTGCAGCCCTCTTTAACTCCTACTAGATGTAATTCTTCCCTTAATAAATCTAATAGTCTTTTATTTTCATCTACTTCTACATTATATTCTTTGCCATTTACATTTAAAGATATTTCTCTCATAATGCCACCACCTTATCTAAATTAGAGGCTTCATATAGAGCTTCCCTTAGCATTCTTTCCACTGCCACTCTCTTATAGGGTAGTGTCGGCCTTCCAGCTAATCTATTATCCATGGATTCTTGAAGTACAATTATAGCCTTTTCTATATTATCTTCATCTAAAACTTTCCCTAAGAAAAATTCTTCTACTTCTATTTCCCTCATAGGGTATCTGGCTAAAGCACCGCTAGCCACTTTAATATCAATTACTTTATTGTCTTCGTCTAATTCTAATAATGTAGATATAGTCAGCCTAGATATGGCTAAGGCCTTCCTAAGCCCCCCAATTTAGAAAAGCCAAGAATCTGATTTTCATTGGGCTTTTTAAAATAAATTTTAGTAAGGAGTTCATTAGCCTCAATTTTAATATTATTTTTATAGTAATCTTCTAATTTTATTTCCCTAGTATTATTTGCACTTTCTAGTACAATGGTAGCATCTAGACAAATTAGTGGAGGTACAGAATCTGCTGCAGCAGAACCATTGGCAATGTTTCCACCTATGGTACCTTTGTTTCTAATTTGTGGAGAACCTACCATTCTACAAGCCTTGTTAAATCCATATAAATTGCTTTGGAAAAATTTTGATTCTACAATTTGGGTAAAAGTAGTAGCACCGCCTATTTCTATATAATCCCCCCCTTTGTCTTCAATTTTTTTCAATTCTTCTATAGCTGAAACATCAATTAAAACCTGCGGTTTAATTTTCTCATTTCGAATATCAATAATTATATCTGTACCACCTGCTATTAATTTTGCCTCTTCTTTATATTTATCCAAGATTTCCACAACTTCGGATATACTATTGCCTTTGTAAACTCTTTCTATAGACATTTTATTTCACCCCCCCTTTTGTTCAATTGTTTAAAAGTGGGACAAGGAGAACCGTCCCCCTTGTCCCATGTACCTTTTATTTATAAGAATATATGGCTGAGTATAAATAGCACTGCTAATACATACATTACTCCTGAAATTTCTTTATGTCTTCCAGATAATAATTTTAATATTACATAGGATACCATACCAAATACTATCCCTTG
>JMBV01000604.1_pt1 | contig 10217 bp, 18 predicted proteins | sample 616531 | NCBI WGS metagenome assembly JMBV01 (sample SAMN02727904, study PRJNA239997) | anaerobic digester metagenome | biome: anaerobic digester; isolation source: mesophilic anaerobic digester inoculated with municipal waste water sludge... | place: Germany: Bielefeld University, CeBiTec ... | reverse complement strand
AATGTCAAACTGTAGTATGAATCCAATAAACTCCTATCCCCATCCACCTTATAGGTGATGAAATCTTCCTTTACTAGGAAGTTGACTATATCCTTCTGGTCTACTACCATTTCATTGGTTCCCTTCTTTCTATGGACCTATAGAGTTTATTCCCATCCTTGGAGTTAATATAGTAGAGCCAATCCCCCCCAGCTAATTTCATCTTATAGGCTGGATAGGGGGGGATATTACCTTTTTATTCTTCCCTTCTAAATCCGTCCTATATATCTTATCGGAACTGTAATAGATTCCTTCTTCTGCCACCAGGTATTTATTGGCCTCTGGGGTTATGGGGAGCTCCTTTCTTTCCCTTCCATCCTTCCTAATCTTGTAGAACCTTTCCGGGTCGATACCATAATTATATTGCCTATAATAGATCCAGTCCCCCCCTTGGATTTTAAGGTCGAAGGGGGGGTGTCATTATGGATCTTGGTCTTACCCGTTCCATCTATTTTAATCTTATAGAAGCCAGGGGGGGTACCATCAAATTTATTGTAATATATCCATTCTCCCTCTCGAGCAGCGTGGTTTGCATTAGATATCTCCTTAAGCCTTTGGCTATTGGCCTCCAATCCACTATAATTCTTATACTTCGTATTCCCCATCCAGCGTTGCTTCTCCATAATCGCATCGGTGGTAAAGAGACCCCGGTAGGAACGGTCCCTATCCAAAGTGGAAGGATTATCGTAACTGTATTTTACCAAGGTTCCTAGATCCACATGGTAGTTCTCTCCATCTACATGGACTATATTCCAGGTACTGCCGATCCAGCCCGGTATTGCCGTAACCACATACCTTATATCGGCAGCCATCATCAAGGCACTTAGGCTCTCCTCAAAGCCCCCCTTGGATCCCAACTCCATGGGTGAGAACGGAGATACCGGAATCATAACCCTCCAGTTCATGGGTGGGTACTCCATCCTGGGAGATAAGCCTTCCATATTGGGAATTCCCGTAGATATAATCTATGAGCTCGTATAATTTCTGAAGATCTGACATATCGGGATCGGTGATCTGGGATACGATCTCCTTGACTTTCTTATATCTCTTTGGTAGATAGATCCAGCAGTATCGATCTTTACAAGGCCTTTATAACCGGAATAGCCATCGAAGCTAGGGATGGTCCTATCATAACCATAGATTTTACCCTCTTCTTTGCTAAAGACCACTCCCGTGCTCCTGCTTACAAAGCCTAGACTGGTATAGACTTCCCCTCCTATATATCTAGTTGGGGTAACAATATCTATCCTCTCCCCCCCATTCCTAAAGCCATGATCCTTCCCCCCCACTTCCAGTTTAATCTTCCTATCTCCTTTGGATAGGTTCATAACCTGGTTCTTAGCATCCCATTGGGCTTGGTAGCCTAGGGCCCTATATACCTCTCCTACTGGAACTAGGGTTGTGGAACCATCCATTGTCGCCCTAATCTTAAGCCCCCCCTCCCCCCCAGATTCTATGGCTTCGTCGATTAGCAGATCGTAGAGCCTATATTTAATAGGGTTACTCTGGGCCCCTGAAATATGGGGGGGAATTAAACTAAAACATAGTATAATAGATATAATTCCTATTGCTTTTCCTATTCTCCATCTTCTTTCCATAGATCTCCCTCTTTCCTAGTATATTTTGAACATATGTAAATATTATACCATAATCCCCCCCATCTATTGGAAACATACTAATCCTTTCATTTAAAAAAAGAAAACCCCCCCATGGGTTTCCTACCTATTAACTAAGCATTTTCTTCCTAATCTCCTCTATTTCCTCTTTTTTTAAACCCTGTGATTTCAATAATATCTTCTGTAGTGAGGCCTTTGCCTGGTGTCATTGTTCTTTTGCATTGATAAATAAAACCAAGAATGATATATTTAAAATTAAGTAAATAAAAAAAATATGAGGTGATGAAATGAAAAAAAAGATTATTAACTTTAACTTTAATTTTAACTTTATTGATTCCCTTCACTAATGTCCTTGCTACTAGCCAGTCAAAACCAGTAACTAGGGCTGAAATCGTTAAAACTATAAATGATACTTTAAAACTTAAAAGGAATACTAAAATTACCTTTCCAGATGTAAAAAGTCATCAATGGTTTTATAAGGATGTAGGTAAAGGAGTAAAGGCAGGATATATAAATGGATATAATGATGGCCAATTTAAACCAAATAAAAATGTAACAAGAAAAGAGGCCCTAATTATTTTTTTCAAGAGCTTTCAAATTAGATGACAAAGGTATCAATGAAGGCAAAATCCCTAATTGGGCCAATAATGTATTTTCTGATAATGATTCGAAAAAAAGAATTAACTGAAATTGAATTGAAAAATTTAATATCTAAAACAATTAGCACTACAATTGACAAACAAGGTACATACTCTAAAAACATAGATAGCTCTATCATTATTACGGTAGGCAATGTAACTCTAAAGGATATGGAGGTTAATGGCAATATTATCATAAGTGAAAATCTAGACAAAAAAGATATAAATTTTCACAATATAAAAGTTCATGGAAAAATTATAGCTAATAATGCAAATCTACATTTTACGGGAGAAAATAAAATAGGAGAATTCCATATTGGAGAAAATGTAAGAACTAATATGGAAGGTAAAAATAATATAGATTTTCTGTATATTGATGGCTTTTCATATACTGATATGAAAAATGACACCTATATAAAGAAAGCAATATCCAACAATGCTGATTCAAAACTATTCTGTTGGGGGGGAAAAATAGATTCTTTTATCTCAAACTATGAGATGAAATATATAAATCAATACTTTGATATTTCTCCAAATGTTGAACTAGTCATTGACGGAGCTTCTGTACAAGAGAAAAATCCCAACAGAAAAATAACCCTAATACCATCCCTTGAAAGAGAAGTCTTCATGACTACAAATAAACCTATTGAGGGAGGATTCCCCCCCAATTATATAAATATTGAAAGATATGTAGGTGGTATAAAAGATAAACACTACGAATCTAGGGGTGGAGATACTATTTCGTTAAATGAAGAACGTAAAAAGTTCCAATTGAAATACTTACCTACAGATTATACAAATGAAATATATAAGTTTTCCACAAAGGATCCAAATGACAAGATAATTGATATGCAATATGGCGAAACAGTCCTAAACTTTAGGGTTATTCTAGAAGAAAAGCCTAATATAACTCTAAATAATTATAATTTTACCGTTGAAAGATATATAGATAATAAAAAGGATACGAGCTTTGACCGTGAACACTGTTTTCCTAAATATAGCCCTGAATTAGACGAGTATTATATACCCTATAGGCTCCCCCCCTTAAAAAGGCTATATCTATAAATTCCAATATGACAATACTGAACCCATATATGTAAAAGGAGAAGTAAATCCTGAAATAATAAAAAATAAGTAGATAGTTTAAAAAGCCGTCTTATAGGTGCTATTACCTAAGACGGCTTTTAACTCATATATTCCATTTTGCTACGAAGAGATAGAGTTTGCGTACCGGCGTACTCGGTACCTTTACTTTTCACAATATTGAATTATAAACTTCATAAAAATTTAATTGATTTTTCGTAGTTTTCTATAGAAATTCTTTCATCTATACCATGCATTCTTTCTAAATCATCAACCGATATTTGAAATGGTGAAAATCTATAGGCATTTTCACATATATGATCATATTTAATTGTATCTGTACTACCAGTTACTAAATAGGGACTTACTATAGATTCTGGAAACACTTCATATATGGTTTTCTCTATTTTTTTAAAAGCATCACTATCTACTTGTGAAATCTTTGAGGGTTCATTAAATTCCATTTTTTTCTATCTTAATTCCGGGATTACTAATAGTATTATTAAAATAATCTAACACTCCATCCACTGTTTCTCCAGGTAATATTCTACAGTTGAAAGTTACACTAGCCACATCAGGTAAAACATTTGGAGAATCACTCCCCCCCTTTGCCATGGTTGGTACTGTTGTGGTTCTTAATATTGCATTACCCGTATTAGTTTTTGAAAATACTTTTTTTAAAAGCAGGCCCAAATAGCCATAAATTTGATACGATTATTCTATTGGAAAATTTCATTTCAGGACCTAAATGCTTAAGCATATCATTTACTGCTTTTGTTATTCTTAATCTAGGTGGATTCTTTTCAATCTTATAAATTGCCTCCCCAATCATATTTAATGAATTGTTTTTGAAGGCATAGAAGCATGACCACCTACACTTTCTGCAGTAACTCTCATATCTAAATAGCCTTTTTCACAAGTGCCCACTAATGCTACAGGCCTTTCCACTCCATCTATAGCTCCTTCAGTAACACATCCTCCTTCATCTAATACATATTCAAAAAAATATTCCCCTTTCTTCAAATATATTGGCAATGTTTTTAGCACCATCATTTCCCCCCCTATTTCCTCATCATGACCAAAAGCTAAATAAATATCCCTTCTTGGCTTATAACCTTCTTCCAGCAGTTTTTCTATAGCCTCCAACAACGATATTACTTGTACTTTTATATCTAAAGTACCTCTTCCCCATATATACTCATCATCTACAAATCCACTAAATGGAGGGTACATCCACTTCCCTTCGTCGGCAACCACTACATCTAAATGACTAGTAAATAATATAGGTTTGTCTTTATTGCTTTCACTTTCCCAATGATAAACTAAACTATAATTATTAACTACCTCTTTATTTAAATTTTTGTGTACTAAGGGATAGCTTTCTTCCAAATAATCATTTAACCCCCCCTGAAATTCTCCCCCCCAATCTATTTTTTCATAATCATAATATGTGATTGTTTTAAATTTAACAGCTTCAGATAAATTTTTTTACTGCTTTTCCCATATTTATTGATGGTATAACGGTTTCATCTACTTCATATCGCCTGGATTTTAAAGATATGGTTCTAATAACAAGCACTAATATCAATACTATAATTATCCACATTATTATCATTATCCCACCTCCTAAATTGGACCATAACCAATAAAAACTGCAAACATTAGAAAACCTATAGCAATTAACATAGTCAATAATTGAATCTTGATACTCCACTTAAACCACTTTGGATAACTAACTACACTAAAACCTAAACTAATAAGTAAAACTGGATTTGTGGGATAAATTACATTGGAAAAACCATCCCCCCCTAATTGAAAGGCAAGAACTAATACTTGCCTATTTATTTCTAATATATCAGCCAATGGTGTTAAAATTGGTATAAGAACAAAAGCCTTAGCAGTAGCAGAACCAATAAAAAAAAGTTTAAGAACATAATAAGAAAATATACTACAACTATAGCTAGATATGGGGACATTCCAGAAATTCTAATAGATGCATCATGTATAATAGTATCCATTATTCCCCAGTAGATATTATATGTTTTACACTTGAAGCCATAAGTATTAAAATTATTCCTGGTGCTACCCCAAGACTCCCTTCAAGAAAATAATTTAATACTTCCTTGCCACTATTTCCTGCTACAAATCCTGAGCCTACTCCAGCTATTAAAAACAATAAGCCAATAATGGGGGGGAAAGTAAAGTCGGAAAGACTTTCAACAAAAGAACTCCCTATTACTATTATCAACATTAATACCATTACAAAAATAAACCATTTTACTGCACCATCCAAATTTTTATCAGAATAATTACCATGGCTACTATAAGCTTTTATATTAATTTTGGCTTCTTTGTCCTCCTCATATACAGGAGAAAGCTTTGGATTGTTTTCTATTTTCTTTGCATATTTAATAAGATAAATAGTCAATGCAAGATAAATAGCTATAAACAATATAAATCTAAGCCACAAACCTGAAAGTACGGGGACATCTGATAATCTTTGAGCTACTACCACAGTAAAAGGATTTGTAATTGCTGCAGAAAAACCAAAACCCATAGCTAATAATGACATTCCCAGTCCAACCATTGAGTCCCAACCTAAAGTATGAGCAAGGGGTATAATAGTAGGTACTAAAAGCATTACCTCCTCAAAAACACCTACAACAGAACCTAATATCATAAAGGCAAATACCACAATGGCCAGCAGTTGATATTTCTTTTTTTTCATATTTATTAACAATCTTAGCTATAATATAATTTAAAACATTGGATTCATTTAAAATATTAATGGAACCACCAGCAATTAATATGAAAATAATAATAACCAAGATTACAAGACCATCTCCACCAAAAAGCACTTCTACAGGAGCTGTAAACCACCTCCATATTTGCAATGGAGGAGAATCTGTATAATGAAAAGATTCAGGATCAACGATGGTTTTCCCCTCAACTACTAATCGTTCATAACTCCCTGTTGGAATAACTCTTGTCAAAATACCAGAAACAATCATTAATAATAGTAGAATAACTATTGACGATAAGAATGTCTTCTTCCCAATGGATAATTGATTATTTTTTTGATTCCTTATCCATAATCTTGTCCCCCTTTTATAATTTATTTAGATAATAAAGAAGCAAAATTCGAACTAAACTAGAAATGAATTGTATATTTATTTTCTTAATTAATTTAATTATAATTATGTTCTGAATATTTGTAAAGGGGGTAACCAGTGTTTTGGAATACTTGCTAGATATTCTGGATATTTTAAAACTCCTTTGTATTCGCTTCTAAACTATGATAAAATTAAAACAATAGGATGTTTCAGAATATTGCACCAAGTCAGAACTATAATTCTTAAGGAGGGGGGTGCTTGTGTCTAATGATAGTCAAAAATTAACTTTATTTGAAGCTTCAGCTATAATAACAGGATATGGAGTCGGTGGAGGAATTATGGCTGTTCCTTATTTAATAAGTTTAAACAACATTTTTATTTCAATATTAATTATGTTAGCAGCATACTTTATAAGTGTATTACTTCACTTAATGATTGCCGAACTCTGTTCAAAGGAAGACGGTATCCAAATTGTTGAAATATACAATAAGTATCTATTTTCAGGAAAATATAAAAATTTATTTACTTGGATATTTTTATTTTAATGATAATCATGTTTTATACAAATTTATCTGCTTATATTACAGGTGCTGGAGAAATTTTAAATGGTTTATTTCATATTCCAATGAAACTTGCAATACTGCTATTTTTTTGCTGCCTCAGCAGGTATTGTTGCTTTTGGACTGAAGGGAATAGGAATAAGTGAAAAATATAGTATTATAGCCATATTAATCTTTTTCCTAATACTAGCCTTTAGTTCAATTGGCCTACCAATTCATCCTTTAGATTATGAACTTAAAATTGGCAAGGAAACCCTTGCATTATTTGGAATGATTATGTTTTGCTTTGCATCATTTTTTTTCAGTTCCTCAAGCAGTAAAAGGACTTTCCTGGAACAAAAAGCTTATCAAAAAAAGCAGTTTGTTTAGGAATTGGAACTAACTTTGCATTTATTCTAATATCATCTATCCCAGCATTACTAGTATCAGAAGAAATAACTAAAGTATCTATTATAGGTTGGTCTAAAGCCCTAGGAACTTGGGCAGAAGTAGTTGGCTCAATAATAATATTATTAGCAATGCTTACTAGTTATTGGTCTATATCATATGCTTTAGCAGTAATAATTCAAGAAAGATTAAACTGGAACTATAGACAAGCCTGGTTTACTGCATCAATCCCAACACTTATCATATCTTTTCTTGATTTAACAGATTTTATGGGATTTATGAGATTAGCTGGCGGAGGAATTGCATTATTAGTAGCACTCACCTTAATTCCTGCATATAGAAATTATAAAAGTGAAAATAGTAATGAATTAGACTGGAGTATGGGTAAGTTTGGAACCACTCCCTTTCAAATAATAGTTTTTATTGGATATATTTTAATGGCTATCGGTTCTGCCATTCCCATACCTTAATAAGATTATAAAGAATATACGGAGGGATTAAAATGAAAACAAAAGATTTTCTATTAATTAATGCAAATATCTACACAATGGAAAATGAAGGGGGGGAAAAATATAAGGGGGGATGTCGGTAAAAACGGTAAAATAGCTGAACTATATAAAGATATTTCATTAGAAGATGCAGAAAAAAAGGAATAGACCGTATTATAAACGCTCGTGGTAAAACTGTATTACCAGCTTTTACAGATTGTCATACTCATTTTATATATTCTGCCTTATTGGAAGAGATTGCATTAAGTATAAGTGAAATTAAAGATGAAAAATTATATCCTTCTAATTTAGAGACTGTAAAAAAAACAAAGTAACAAAATATGCGAACCAAAAAAATTGAGGAACCTATTATATGTTACAACTATATTACTGCTTCAATAAAAGAAGACAGATTACCCTTCAGAGAAGAAATTGATGAGTGGCTACCCGGAAGAGATGTGGTTTTTTTTAAGTGCCGACGGTCATAGTAGTAGTTACTCAACAAGTATGCTGAAATTAATGGAACTTTATGAAGAAGGACATAATGGTATTTTGGTTGGAGAAAATCATGAATTTAATATGGGAAAACTTGTTGAAATAGTTATGAAACATATAAATGCTCCAATGTTCGTAAAAGGCGTTCAAAAATTTGTCAATAAAGTATTGGACTATGGAATAGTAGGTATACATTGTCTCGAAGGAACAGAGGATAATTTAGATGATGAATCTCTAAAATTTGCTGTTAAATTTTTAGGAATTTTGCCTATATATACTAGATTATTTATCCAATACAAAGACATTGACTTACTAAAACCCTATGTAAATAATTTAAAATATCCAAGATTAGGAGGATGTGGAGCCTGGGAAATGGATGGTTCTGTTAGTTCAAAATCTGCCGCCTTTTATGAACCATATAAAAATGATATAGATAATTGTGGTGAATGTTATTATTCTGTGGAAGAAATAGAAAAATATGTTGAAAAGCATATTCCAATGAGTACCAATTAACTGCCCATGCTATAGGGCCACGAGGAATAGAGGTATTACTATCTTCTCATGAAAATATATATGCTAAATATGGAGAAAAAGATAATAAGTTAAGACACAGAATAGATCATTTTGAATTCCCTACTAGTGAACAGTTAGATAGGGCAATCGACAAGTTAAATTTAATTATTGTTCCACAACCAGGGTTTTCTTGGGCAGATAATCAATTTCAAAAATCATACGATAAATATCTAACTGATAAACAATATAATAGTCAAATTCCATTAAGGACTATAGTTGAAAAAGGTGGGATCCTATGTGGTTCCTCAGATAGCCCTGTTCAAGATATAAATCCTTGGGTACAAATACATGGCATGGTTAACTTTCCAATTGAGAAAGAACAATTATCTGTATTCCAAGCCATTAGAACTTATACCTACAATGCAGCTTATTCTACTTTTGAAGAAAATGAAAGGGGGGGTACTTTAGATATAGGGAAATGGGCAGATTTCATTATTCTAGACAGAGACCCTTTCCATATTCCAAAGGATTCATTAATTGATGTGAAAGTGCTAGATACTTATATACAAGGTAAAAATAATAATAAAATGAATTATAGTTTCACCAAATTTATGATTAAGTCATTCTTTAGCAGAAATAAAATATAAAGGTACCCGAAATATAAGGGTACCTTTATATTTTATTTAATTTTTCAATAGATTTTCTATCCTTTTCTAATATTTCACCTGCTACATCTCTAAATCTATCATCCAAATCCCCCCCTCTTAAAACCTTTTCAGCCATATTAACTCCTTTGTCTTGTATATAAGTTGCCAATTTATCAATATTTTCTCTATGCTGCTTTTGAACTTCTCTTAAACATTCTATAGCATTCTCATCTTCTAATCTTGACGGGTACCACCCGTTAAAACATCTCACAAGTAATCTTTCTACCTATGAGATGTTTGTTTCCACCAAGTCTGGTCATGCCTAACATACTATTTTAAAACTTCTAATACATTTCCATTTTTAGTTGTATTTCTTACAACTTGTATTCTTTCACTTTCTTTTATAAAACTTATATTTAACTCCTCCGAAATGGTTTTAAATCTATCTGGTAATTTAATCCCTGCCCTTTTTGCTACAAAATCTGCCCTTATGAATTAATGATGTAAACCACATCTCATCAATCATATTCATTCTATTGCTTGCTGGAGCCCCCCCATCTGTTCCTATGGAAACAGTTATTCCCTTATCTATCATTTCTGGTATTTTTGCAAATCCTAGAACTCTCATAGCTGAAGAT
>JMBV01000603.1_pt1 | contig 10219 bp, 18 predicted proteins | sample 616531 | NCBI WGS metagenome assembly JMBV01 (sample SAMN02727904, study PRJNA239997) | anaerobic digester metagenome | biome: anaerobic digester; isolation source: mesophilic anaerobic digester inoculated with municipal waste water sludge... | place: Germany: Bielefeld University, CeBiTec ... | reverse complement strand
AAAAATTTTCTTTCCATTATTCTCTTTTTTTTGCTTTTGCTCTAATATTGTATCTTCGTTTCGTAAATTAGATGCTGGTAAATACATTTACCAGATTGATAATAATTCGAGTTAAATTATTCAATTACAAAAGTTGAATTCTAAATAATAAAAGTGATACGATTATTTCTGCTCTCATTATGTTTATTTCTGTTTTCAAGTTGTGATTGTTGGCAGTGTGCCAATGGAATTGTTACTGATGCCACAACTAACGAGCCTCTTGATAGTGTTTTGGTAACTTCCTATACTAAGGATGAATTGACTAGGGAATTTCTTACGGATTCAACAGGAAATATAATGTATGTACATATAATACTGGTAGATGTAATGGATATTTGAAAGTAACTTTTTCCAAAAAAAAGGATATAAAAGTCAAGAACATAACAATCCACCAGGCGAACTTAATATTTCATTGGAAAAAGAAAAACTTTTGCAAACCCGCAGTAAAAAAATATAGTTGTAGAAAGGAGCTGGGGAAGTTGGATTGCCCGTCGCTGGCGGTGGTTTCACAAGTACCCTACTGCTGTGCTTCGACTTCGCCCAGCAACCATGTTACTTTCGTTGGTTGCTGAACTTGTCGAAGTACTGGCTCAGTTACGTACTTCAAGTACGCTCCTTTGCACTCAATCTCAGCGTCTTGCATTTCGGCGTTTCTAAGACGCTTTGCTGTTTTTTTTAGTTAAATATTTGTTTTGAGACAGCCCCAGCTCCTCACGCCGCACTCCCCCACATTTTTTTTACCGCCAACCGATAGCAAAAATAGCAGCACAGACTTTTAAACTAAAAGACAGCACTAAAGTTGAACTTTAATAAAAACACATAATGAAAAGAAATTTAATTAGTCAATCCTTAACAACTCGCTTTGGTGAGGGTATATAATGTCGAGAGCTTTGCAAGTATTTTACTTTCAATTTTTTTAATTATTCTCTTTTTTTTGGTTTTTTTTCTAAAATGTTGTATCTTCGTTTTGTAAATTAGATATTAATAACCATTAAAAAAAGAACATGAAAAAAGTATTAAGTTTTATTGGATTAATCTTAGCTCTCAATTCCTATTCACAATACTACTATGACTACGATATTAATTTTGAAGATAGTAGTCAATTGTTTAGGGTTATAATAGACACTCTAAAATATCCAGAAAATACATGGAAAATTGGTAAACCTCAAAAGACGATTTTTAATTCTGCCTATTCACCTCCAAATGCTATCGTTACTGATTTAATAAATCCATACCCTGCCAATGATACATCAGTTTTCCTGATAAAACATGTGGCTCAGCAGGGATTTGTATATCCACATACGGCAATTCTTTCAGGGTATTATAAAATTGATTCTGACACCTTAAATGATTATGGATTAATTGAATTTTCTCCTGATAATGGTGAAACCTGGATAGATCTTATCAACGATACGATTTACAATCAATATATTATGTGGAACACACAGAAGCCTGTACTTACTGGTAGAACTCATGAATGGACTTATTTTTATGTAAATATTGCTGGCCTGGGATATGTTTTTACTATAAATGACTATGATACATTGCTTTACCGGTTTTCATTTATAAGTGATCAACAATCAGAAGAAATGGAAGGATTAATTTATGACAATCTACATTTTGAAGATTGGTGGGAGGGAATAAGCGAAAAGTCAAATAATCAATTTGAATCAATCTGTTATCCAGTACCTGCTTCAACCTTTTTAACATTGAATTTGAAAATAATCATTATAAAGATTTCGACTTAGTGATTATTAATAAATTAGGACAAACAGTATTTTCAAAACACAATATCACTGAAAATAGAATTTGCATAAAAATAAATGATTTTACGAATGGAATCTATTTCTACAAATTAATCAACAACGACACAAAACAATATTCGATTAATAAATTCGTGATTAAACAATAGCGGTTGTTAACAGCTCGTCATAACCCATAGTCTCGGCTTTTGGGTGATAAAGAAAAAGAATTGTAAATTCGAAAATATCGAACATTGATGAACTGCAGAGTAAAGAAACGGCTACGGGCTATATGAGCAAACCTTTAGCGTTTATGCAAAAAGACAGAAATGAAATCAGAAAGAAAAACTTGTAACAAATGTTTATTAGATGATAGCATTGAGGGAGTTATCTTAGACAGTAATGGAGTCTGTAATTATTGTAATGAATACAAACCAATAGTTGCATACGGCGAGTCGCAATTGTTGAAGATATTACAAAAAGCTAGAAAAAAAAGAAAAGGATTTATGATGCTCTTGTCCCGTTGAGTGGAGGGAAAGATAGTACTTACGTTTTATATTTAGCTGTAAAAAATACAATCTTAGGGTTTTAACTTACACTTATGATAACGGCTTCATGAGTGATTATGCAAAACAAAATATTAAATCTTCGATTGCAAAATGTAAGGTTGACCATATTTGGGTAAAACACAACGAAGAATTAATTCATAATCTCTATCGAACTGTCCTTAAACTTTCCGGAGAAATATGCGGTGTTTGTGGTATTGGCATAGAAAGAAGTATGCTTAAAATTTCTGAATCATACAAAACCCCTTTGATTCTATTAGGTCACACTGCTTCAGAACAAAATTCATTTACATCAGAAAACATCTACGATCAGGATAGATTAAAAGCTATTCTTAAAAAAAGATAAGAATATCAGCAACACAATGATTAACCGTTTTCTGATTTATCCAAAATTAAATTTTATCAGTAGCTACCTTTACACTAAGATGGGGCGTTTTGGGAAAAAAAGTTAACATTTTGTATTATTTGGATAATCCTGCAGACAAGGAAATTGGAGAAATCCTAAAAAAAAGAGATGGATTGGATAGAGCCTTCTGAATCCGATTATACAAGACATTTTGATTGTATTGCAGAACCGTTTACCAATTTTATTCGGGAAAAAAAAGGTTTGGCAGTTCAAGACGGTTGCCACAATTAAGTAACATGATAAGAAGCGGTGAAATTACCAAAGAAGAAGCCATTAAAATTATTTTAAATGATAGAGAAATGATGCAAAAAGGTAATTTTGATAATGTTATGAAAAAAACTAAATCTCACAGAGAATGACATTGAAGAGATCGGAAATATCCCCAAAAATGTTTTGGCGACGAGACATCATTATCAAATTTGATTTTTGAAAAAGTTAGAAAAGTAGTAAAAAAAGAATAAACATTAAGCTAATCAACTGTAATTAGTCAATCCTTAACAACTCATTTTCGGTTAGGGTATATAAGTCGGGAGCTTTGCAAAATTTTTCTTTCCATTATTCTCTTTTTTTGTTTTTTTTGCTCTAATATTGTATCTTCGTTTCGTAAATTATACGTTGTGCCTCATGCTAAGAAAACCGACAGCGTACCAAATGACAAGAAAAAATGATTAAATTTGTAAACTAAAATACAAGGAATTAGAATGAAAGAAAAACTGACAATAGACAAACTAAAAGCTGAAGCCAAAGCCTTTTGCATAGCTGAATCAAAAATAAAAACAAATCACTTTTGGAGTAACTGACGGAAAAGCAGTCGGAACACATATTGAACATAAATTTCAAGAGCAATTAAACTCAAAATACAAAACAACAATTGGTTCATCTGCAAATGGAATTGATTTACCATCTGACGACATACTTACAGACATTAAGGTTACTTCAATAAAGCAACCGCAATCATCTTGTCCGTTTAAAGATGTTAAACAAAAGATTTTGGACTTGGATACAACTTACTTGTTTTGTTTATGACAAGGTAGATGACCCCCCCAAACCAAAACATCTAAGCTTGATTTTGTTAGTTGCTCATTTATTTCAAAAGAGCGAACGGCTGATTATACTACAACCTATCGTTTACGTGAAATGGTTAAAGATAAGGCTAATATTGAAGATATTGTGGCATACCTGAACGATAAAAATATCCCAGCCGATGAAATCACTCTAAATCGGTTAGCAAAACAAATTCTGAAAACACCACCCGTTCAAGGATATTTGACGATTTCAAATGCTTTACAATGGCGGCTTCAATACCAAAGGGTTGTTACGCTTGATAAGGCAGTACAAGGAATTAGTAAATTAATTGATAAAGTAATTAAGTAATGAGAATATTTGAAGCAAATATTTCATTGCAAGTTTGTACGTTTTTAAAAGAGTTTTTAAACAATACTTCGTCTTTTGAAAATGCCAATCAAAAAAATGTTTGAAGCATTCGGCATAAAGCATTTTTTTGAAAACAATGATGATTTTCAAGCATTGAAAGAATCTGTTTCTATTGTTGCCATAAGTTCAGTTGATGAGCCTGATCGTGCAGAATATGGTGATTTTCAAACCAATATAAACTTAGCAAATAGTATTGTAAAGCATTTGAAAAACAGAAATATATCTCCTGAAATTATTATTGAGCCTACTTGTGGGAAAGGAAATTTTATTATTGCCTCGTTATTTAATTTTAAAGCAATTAAGAAAGTTTTTGGAATCGAAATTTACAAGCCTTATGTTTGGGAAACTAAATTTAGTATTATCGATTTTTTTCTTTCAAATCCCGACAGAAACAAACCAGAAATAACAATCACTCATTGCAGTATTTTCGATTTTGATTTTAAAAGTATTTCTAAACAGTATCATTTTGAAAACTACTGATAATTGGAAATCCTCCTTGGGTAACAAACTCAAAATTAGGTAGCCTTAATTCTTCAAATCTTCCTAAAAAATCAAATTTCAAGAATCAAAACGGTTTAGATGCCATGACAGGCAAAGGTAATTTTGATATTGCCGAATATATTACTTTAATGCTTTTAGATGCTTTCCAAACGCATGACGGTAATTTGGCACTATTGGTAAAAAAAACTCGGTTGTAAAAAAAACATCGTTTTCTACCAAAAAGAAAAGATATAGAATAGGAGAAATAGAAAAATATTGCATTGATAGTAAAAAGGAATTTAATGTTTCAGTTGAAGCGTCTTTGGTTTATTGTAAACTCAATTCAATCCCAAGTTTTGAATGTAAGGAATTTGATTTTTATAGTTTAAAGAAAAGATTAAATTTTGGTTGGTTTAATACCAAGTTTGTCTCTAATATTGCAGATTATAATGCAACAAAAGAGATTGATGGTCTTTGTCCTTTTGAGTGGAGACAAGGTATAAAACACGATTGTACCGCTATCATGGAATTGGAAAGAGTAAACGGGTACTTTTAAATAATCAATCTGATGAAATTAAACTCGAAGAAGACTTGGTTTATGGCTTATTAAAAAGTTCTGATTTAAAAAAATACAGTTATAAAAAAAACACAAGAAAATATACTATTGTTACACAAACAAAAGTTGGACAGGAAACTTCATATATTCAGCATTTATACCCTGAAACATATTCTTATTTAAAAAAAAGAATATTTCTAATTTTCGAGCAAGAAAATCACGTATTTATAATGGCAAACCATTATTTTCAATATTTGGAATTGGAGATTATTCATTTAAACCATTTAAGGTTGCAATTTCAGGGTTATATAAACATACCATTTTACATTAGTGTTGCCACAAAACAACAAACCTGTTATGTTGGATGATACTTGTTATTTCATTGGTTTTGATAGAATTGAGTATGCTGTATATGCTATTATTCTATTAAATTCTAAAGCGACTGAAGCATTTTTAAAATCAATTACTTTTTCTGATGCAAAGAGAGTCTTTACCAAAGACCTTTTAATGCGTTTAAATTTATTAAACCTTGCCAATTTAATTTCCCGAACTGAAATTGAAGAGCAAATAATTTTCTTAAATGACAAGTATAGTTTGAATATTAACTTATTACATTGGGAAAGTTTCATAGACGAAATGACACCAAAGAAAGAAAAACAATTGAAAATATTTGGGTGAAAACAAAGCACGAAGGCATAACAATGTGTATAAAACATTTGGCAGTCAGTGGTATATTCAAGCATTTCGTCTCGTATAAAAGTAGTTGTAACTTGATAGGAAATTGTTTCGAAATCGGCAACTAACCATACCGCCAAACGTTATAAGCAATAAGAAATAAAAGAAAGGAGGTAAAATGAAAGAAGATTGAAATTGTAAAATTCCGACAATTTAAAAACAGATGGAGAATTTATTAACCCTTAAATATCAATTGAAACCCATTAAATCAAGTATTGACTAAAATTTTAAAAAAAAGTAGAAATGGAAAAAATATATTTACTTATTTCGGTTTGGCAACTTTGATTACGACAAGTTTGATTATTTATTCCTGCCAAAAAGAAAATTCTGGAATTGACAAATCTGTAAACCAAACCGAGCAATCTTTAAAAGATTCACAACTTGAAAAACGGATTATTGCATTTAGAGACAAAATTGACCTTATCCGTGAAAACCCAACCTTAAAGTCGGGTTCAGACCCAATGGATGTTGACAGTGCCATTTGGTACATTGAAGCAACATCTAACCTTACTTATGGTGATGCCAGTTTTAAAACAGAGGAATTCATTGTTGATTCTGCATTTATAGAGGTTTCTGTTACAAACGGTCAAATACTTTGGGCTGATGTTCAGGCAGCATACGACCAGGTTATTGACATTCTGTCAGAACATAATGCCAATATCATTGCAAACCAAAAGCAATTAGTCGTTGCAGATATATCTTTAAAAAAAATCAAACGATAATTCAGCAACATTTGAAGTTACATCAGGTTTCGGAACTGATGGAACAACTGGTTTTGGAAATGATTACCCATGGTACTGGGGGGGCTGGGAACTTGGAAGATGTGATGGCTCTGGGCTTAGTGTTGGTAAGGATGCTGCTGATAAAATTGCCTATTTGGCCAATATGTTGATTCCTGTACCAAGTGGAAATTCTTATTATACCGATGTTAGTTACGAATGGATAAGTTACTGGGATGTTCCCACTAACAACAATCCATACGGAGACTATCTTCTATTTCATGATTATCAGGAAGTAACATTAAATCATGCTTGTTTGTCAACTAATGAAATAACATACTATAAGAATGCTCTTATTACGATTGGGAATATGTACAAACCTACTGGTAAAAGTACAATAAGGTACTTTTTATGGGATGATACAGCCTTTGGCATTACTCCAAATTGGGATGATTATTGGGATATGGCTCATTTTGCAAAGGTAAAATATGCGATCTGGCATATAAGCAATGATCCTCCATCTGAACTATAATCAATAATTTAAACCAAACCTTCTACAGGATTGATTCTGTAGAAAGTTTTAATGTTATTTGTCATGAGAATATTTCAACTTATTTTAACAACTACCCTGATAGTCTTTGCCGATTATCTATTTGCTCAGCATACATTTGAAAAGACATTTTCAAGACCGGAAGACCAAATAATAAACAATGTTATTGAAGACAATGATGGTAATTATATTATGGCAGGACGAATTAAGGATACTGAATCAACTTTTTATAGTGGCTATATTATAAAAGTTGACACTACAGGAAATTTGTTACAAGAAGAAACTATTAGCCCAAATGACAGTATTTCAAGTCTGTTTTTAATATCCATTTATTTAACAATCATTTCTATATTTAGGTTCTCAAATGGTTAGTTATCCTGATACATCAAATTATGGTACTTAAAACTAAACTCAAATCTGAAAATTGAGGATGAAAAGTTACTTAATATTCCAATTGGTAGGTGGTTTTCATATATGAACTCTATCATTGATTCCGATACTAATTTTGTAATTGCTGGTTATACCACCAGAACTGATAGTGTTCAAGTTTATCATAACGACCCTGCATTTTATAAAATGAGTATTAAAGGAGATTCCATCAATTCGTATTTTCTTTCTGAACCTATAAAAATGCGTTATGCTTATGATTTATTAGAGAATACTAGCAATACAAAATACTTTGCTTTTGTGAGCCGCTTTGAAAATTCTTCTGCAGGTCAAAAACTAATTCTTACAAAAGAATTTGACAGTTTAGGTTTGGAGCCTGTCCCATTAGGCATTTCAGACTATTATTCACCAACCTACATAAATGAGAATGAAATTATATTATGTGGAAAAGGAAGTCCTGACCAATCGGAACTTTATGCTTTAAATGTTATCACGATTAATGAGGAGACAGAATTAATTGATTATAACTATTTTAAAAGAAGAAGATATGCGTGACCATCCAGCAATGTATAATGGTGTGAGCAAAATGGAAATAACATTTACATTGGAGGAACCTCAAACCTTGATTATTACAATCCATTTTGGAGCACATTCGATTCATGGTTTCATTTGATTAAGATAAATCCTGACATAAGTCCAATTTGGGAATATTGGTATGGTGGAGATGCATATTGTTTTCTGTATAGCATTCTTGCTACAAATGACGGTGGTTGTATAATGGTTGGCAACCGGTATGATTACGAAACTCAAAATCAGGAAAGAGATATTTTTATTGTGAAAGTTGACAGCAACGGTCTGATAACCTGGACACAGCAAATACCTTTCGCTAAACAAGAATCAATGGTTTATCCAAATCCGGGAACAAATCTGTTGAATATTAAATCAACCTGCAATGAAATGGAATTTGAACTAATAAACATAAATGGACAAGTTGTGATTAGGCAAATGCTTGATAATAATTGTTCAGTTATAAACGCGGAATCAATAAAATCAGGGATTTACTTTTATAGACTTTTTGACAAAAAAAACAAAACAGTTGAAACGGGGGGGAAATGGATTAAATATTAAATGAAGAAGGGACTTAATGCTTATAACAAAGTTAGCAAGAATAGCAGGACAGACTTTTAAACCAGTCAATCCTTAACAACTCACTTTCAGTAAGGGTATGTAAGTCATCAGTATAAGTTTAGAAGCCAAAGTGGGTATGGAGTAACCAGGAAAACTCACCCCCCGTGAATTGCCTGCAACAGCCATTGCAGTTTGAGGTTTAGGATTGATATTGGTAGGATTTACGGTGAGGACAGGAATATTAAAAAGCCTCCAGATTTTTAGTTTGAGTATGCTGGCTATGCGGTAAAATTTTAGTGGATTGGGTAAAAAAAACATCCAAAAGGGGGGGTTAAAATCTGATTTTAAGCTGAGCTTTTATCTCGCTATATGTGTTTCCGTCAATTTTAGTAGTTCCGCTACTGATGGTGGTTTTATTACTATAATAGGTTTGCGAGAGCCGTAGCCAGAAATCAATATTTTCGGAAATTTCGTATTTAAGCATTACATAAAACCGGCTTCCCTTATAGTAATAGGCAGGGATTGAAAAAAACATAAAGCAGGTCATTTTCGTAAGCATATATCCTTTCGTCGTAACTGTCGGTATCGAAAGCGCATACCGTAATGATACGTTATAGGGTTTTGCTGCAGGGTTGTAGTTTATATCCTGATAAATGATGAATCCGTTTTGTGTAGTAGCTTCAGGTTTATCGTAAGTAAGAAACTCAATTCTATTTTAAGTGTAACTGTTGAGGATGCTTTGTATGAAATAAAAAAAACCTTATGCTCTCTTTATGTGTCTCGCCGGTTTTGGCCATAATAAGGTTTTCGGTTTCGTTTAGTTGTTTTTGCTTGTAACGGTACCGGAGATACATTTCCATTCTTTTGTAAGGGTGATAATCAATTTGTGCAAGGTATTCAGCGCCTCGCGAAGGCGAGTCAATCCTGTAACGTAACCATGGGGGGGATGAAAACAGATCGGAGTAACCTCTGAAGGTCCAGTTTCGATGCAAATAGACCAGTAAACCGGCAAACATGCCTTTTTCGTTTTGATTATTTGTATTCTCGGCAATGGCGTTGCTGTATAGGTTTTGGTATTTAATTCCAAAATTTCGGTAATATGCCGATAACGTTATTGAGGGATGAAGCGATGCCTGAAATCCGGCTAAATAGGCTTTGCCGCCATTCTCACTGCCGGAAGCTTCGGCAAAAATGTTAAACCTTTTAACAATAAAATTTAGGTCAACACCATAATTAAAGTTCCCTTTACCTTGAAAGTTATATTTGCGATAAAGCTGATCGGGTAGCTGCAAGGGCTTGTCAAATAAAGTTTTAAAAGAGGTGGCTCCAATCTGAAACTTGCCTTTCCTGTATCTGACATTTGCGCCATAAAGTGTTTCGTGGACGGTGTTTTTTTATCAATCTCGTTAGGGGGGGTACGGTGATATCCGGTCTCTTGTAAAGAGGTAACAAACTGCTCCTCCTGACTGATAGATCT
>JMBV01000602.1_pt1 | contig 10222 bp, 9 predicted proteins | sample 616531 | NCBI WGS metagenome assembly JMBV01 (sample SAMN02727904, study PRJNA239997) | anaerobic digester metagenome | biome: anaerobic digester; isolation source: mesophilic anaerobic digester inoculated with municipal waste water sludge... | place: Germany: Bielefeld University, CeBiTec ... | reverse complement strand
AACATTCTTTGAAACTAAAATTATTTTTTTTGTAATAAAAGAAAATCAAATGATTAATCAAAAATGACAATTGTAAAAAAAATACCTGCATGGTTTAATCATACAAACATATACCTCTTTGGACTTGGATTGATGCTCGTTTCTTTGCCCACATCCAAATATCTGATGAGTATCGCACAGTTTATCTTGATTTTCAACTGGCTGATTGATCCAAAATCCTATATAAATTTCGTGATTTTTTTTCAAAAACAAACCTGCACTGGTCGTCTTTTCCATTTTTGCTATCCATGTAATAGGGCTGTTGTGGACTTCCGATTTGCATTATGCATGGAAAGACTTACGCATAAAGCTTCCGCTGTTGGCCCTACCAATTATCATCTCCACTTCCCCCCCACGCCTGAACGTGAAGACCTTCTATTATCTAATGCTTGTTTTCATTGGAGCCAACCTTTTCGGGTCGTTTTACAGCTCCTACAAACTCTTTACACAAGAGATTTATCAGCCCAGGAGCGCCCCCCCTTTCATTTCTCTAATACGGTTTGCATTAAACATAAGCGTAGCATTTTTTTTGCGGGAATCTATTTATCTTTTCAAAAAAAACATTTCTCTAAAGTTTTCAGGATATTTTTAGCTCTATCTTCAATATGGTTACTGTTTTTTTCTTACTTTAATGGAGTCAGTTACAGGCTTTGCTATTATAGTAATTACCTCTATTATATTGCTTACCATCTTTGTAATTAATTTAAAACGAATCGTGGTAAAATCGGCGCTTTTGTTTTTCATCATTGCCATTCCGGTTTTCATGTTTTTATTTATGAAGTCAATTTATGATGAAATTACTCCCAAAAAGCCTTTTATCATGAAAGCCTCGATAAATTCACCAGTCGTGGAAATCCTTATTTACATGACAGCACTCTATTTGGTATTGAAAACGGAAACTGGGTAGGCCAATATATTAATGTTGAAGAGTTAGAATCAGAATGGAATAAGCGAAGTAATATTAAACTCGACTCCGTTGATAAACATGGGCACGGATTGATGTACACACTTATTCGTTATATGACCTCGAAAGGGTTACGCAAGGATGCCGATGGCCTTAACGCACTAACATTAGAAGATATACACAACATCGAAACCGGCATTGCAAGCATTAATCATTTAGAAAAGAGAAACATTAAACACCGGCTAAAAAAACTGTAGTCTGGGAAATTGTACTATATCGTCAAACGGGCTATCTAACCGCCACATCAGTTACACAACGATTGGAATTTTGGCGTGCCGGAATAAATATTATCAGGGAAAATTTATGGTTTGGAACGGGAACCGGCGACATTGACAATGCATTTAAACAGATGTACCCCCCCAAAATGAAGAGTCAGCTTCCTCCCGATCAGTGGTGGCGTACACATAACCAATATCTGACAGTATTCGCCACACTCGGAATCTTTGGTTTTTTTATTGTTTATTTTTGCAATGGTCTGGCCAGGAATAAAATTGAACATGTATAAAGACTATTTCTTCCTTGTTTTTTTTGTTATCTCTACCTTGAGCATGCTCACTGAAGATACGTTGGATACACAAGCCGGAGTTACATTTTACGCCTTTTTTTACTATGCTTTTTTTTATTAGGCCGAGATACAATTAACCCCTTAATTGCGCCAAAGTCAACTGTTCAACAATAAGTAAATCCATGAAAAACAATGAATTGTCAGACAACAAGTGGTTTGCCGTAGTAAATCCCAATGCCGGAAACCGTGCCATTAAGCGCGAATGGAAGATGATACATCGGGAAATGACCAGCAAAGGACTGAATTTTGATTATGCACTTACCGAACATCCTTTTCATACTTTAGAGATTGTTGATGATGCTTTGAAAAAAAGGATATCGCAAATCATAGCCATCGGCGGTGATGGTACCCTAAATGAAGCTGCCAACGCTATGTTGGATTTTAAAGACTTCCATCCTGATACGCATTTACTTGCATTGATCCCTGCCGGTACCGGCAACGACTGGGGGGGACGCATGTTCAACGTTCCTAAAAAAAAGGTGTTCAGGCAGTAAAAACAGTAATAAAGGGTAAGGAATTTACGCAAGATGTCGGAGTGATAACCTATTTTGATAACGGCCAGCAAAAAAGCGTTATTTTATCAATATTGCCGGAATGGGCTTTGACGCATTAGTAGCACAAAAACCAATAAACAAAGGGCAGAAGGTAAAAGCAATGCCTACTCTTATCTGATAAATCTTTTAACCAGTTTTCTCCAGTATAAGCCCAGTATGATTCAGGTAGAAATTGATGGAACAAAGTATAACTTCAACGCCTTCAGTATCAGTGTCGGGATATGCAGATACAATGGCGGAGGTATAATGCAGCTTCCCAACGCAATTCCCGATGATGGTTTGCTCGATATAACAATTATTAAAAAAAATTTGGCTTAGGTTCAGTGCTTTCATTGTTACGCAATCTTTACAACGGACAATTTGTCAAGCATCCAAAAGTATCAACCTTTACAGCAAAGAGGGTTACCATACTAAGCAAAAGCCTGGTTTTATGATGGAAGCCGATGGTGAAAGTTTAGGTCAGGCGCCATTTGAAATAACAATCATACCACGCTCACTAAGGTTGATTATAGGCAGTTGGAATTCGCAATAATAAAGGAGGAGCTGTACAAAATATAAATCCTAATAAAACCATCTTCTTAACGAGTCAAATCCTTTGGCGAAATTTAAAAAAAACCACCCTTAGTAATTCATTTTTTTCAGAATAAGTTTAGATGTATAAAACATTGTATCACATGTGATCTTTAGTAAATAAATCCCTTCCGGTTTATCTCCGATATCAAGAAAATAGTCGGATACCTCCCGTCGCAAATTGATATCTTCGTTAAATAGTCGTTGACCTTTGATATTAAAAATCTCAATCCTAAAATTCCCGCCGATATTTTGATCAAAAACAATTTTAAAAGATCCGTTTGTAGGATTCGGAAAAATATCTATACCAACATTGACACCAGAATTTAACCCGAAACACTCGTCAACAAAGGCTGTTTGTTCAGCGAAGTTTTCGCAACCAAACTCATCAATAAAGGTATAAGTGAGCACATGCAATCCAATGCCTGCCAATGAAGGATAAAACCAACCATCTATTACTCCTGGTCCGGAATAAACACCACCTGGGGGGGCTTCCTTCCGTAAGCTGATAATCGGGCGAATAAATGCAGAACTCGGGCAGTTGGGAAAACTCCACCTCAGGCAAATCCGTTAACAGAACATTCATGGTATGAGTTATACTTTCAGCACACGGAACCATCGAAAAACCTTTAAGCGTCAATTCTACAGTACCAGAAGCCAAATCACCGTCTCCTGGGTAATATGTGGTTACCGGTTGATTGTTAACGGTAAAAACACCATCGCCGGAGGTGCTCCATAAACAAACAAAGGTAAATTGCAATGAGCCGGACAATTCCACTTCAGATGGATTACAAACAGTTAAGTCTTCTCCGGCAAATACAAATGGCAAACGTGTAATGAAGAGTGTCATATCATCAACAAAGTAGCTTCCAAGATCATCATAGGCTGTTATAGTGAGTTGCACTGACCCGCTCTCTATATCATTTATTCCTGGTGTATAATAAGGATTCACGATTTCCGGATTATTAAAAACACCATCACCTGTTGTGCTCCATTCGACGTATATGGCATTAGCAACGTTTGCTTGCATCATGGGTATATTATTTTCACAAATAGTCATATCAGGTCCGGCAAACGCAACTAAAACATCGGAAACACTTGGAGGGAAAATAATGTAATCTATCCAGCCACAATCACTTCCGTTTGATACCGAATAGTCTTTATCATAATGCCACGAAAACGTTCGCTCGCCAGCCTGTACGGGATAGGTAGCATTAGTCCATCCAATATTGCCTGACCACGAACCTTTCATACTGCCGTCAATGGCAAAAGAGAGAAAATCATAGTTAGTCTCGCTTGATACTTTATAATAAAAACTAATCTCCCCCCCATCAACCATTACCTCCATGGTTACCTTTGCAGTACTTGATTGACTATGGCTGATGTTGCCCGATTTCATACAATATTGGCCTTCCCATGGACTTTGATTAGTGATGACCCATGGGGAATTGCCCGCAAACTCCCAATCGAAACTGCTGAAATTACCGGTTTCAAAATCCTCAACAACAAAACCAATAGTCATTGCAAAACGTCAACTGCACTAAATCCCTGATCAGCTCCAACATTAATGATAAGATATGCCACATGACCTATTGGAGTGTTTTGGTCAATAGCCACCTCAAATTGCGCTGTAACAACCTGATTGCCTTCGAGTAAATCTATTGACCAATTCCCCTGTTCAATTGTTATAAAAGGATCATTTATTAAAATTGCACCATTAAGATTATAAGCCTTGCCCCCCACCCGAGTTGACAATATTCACCAAAAGCTGGATCGTCTCGCCAGGCTCGGGAAGTCCATTATTTCCGTCATCTACTGCTACATTGCCAACAGCTAAAACCGGCGTATAGGCCTTTAAATAGATATGGCTATTGTACGATTCGTCTAAAGCATCTATTTGAGTATTAAAAATAATGTTATGATTATTGGGTACATAGGGAGAAACCTCAAAAGAAAATGCGTCTTCAATAAAGACGATCTCTCCAGGTTCAAATGCGTTCAAATTCTGGGTATTATCAATCAAGCCAACGTACTGATCTTGCCCTGAAATGGTCATTAACGAAGCATTAACAACTTCGTCGCTTATATTTTGCAATTTAACAGAAACAAAGACTGTCTCCCCCCCAAATTCTATAATATTATCGTCTCCGGCGGAAATTTCAGTACTCCTAATAACTATCTTATTAATTCCATCGGTGGAAAAAGGTAAAGTTTTCAAACACTGCATACCGTTAGAATCCATAAGCGAGAATGAAATATCAACATCTTCGTACGATTGTGTCGGCGTTCCATAGAATAATCCATCTTCGGTAATTTTCATATCAGACATGTAATAATCCGGCTCTAAAACAATCTTTGTATTAGGTTGAACATTGTAAGTATTAGATATATCAAGCAGATGGTAATTCAAATCATCGCCATTAGATATTCCGGCATGCCATTTATTATATTGAGCAGCAGTTATCTCTCCGTAGAAGAACTCAATACTGCCTGACGGGAATAGAGAGACAGCGAAATTCAGGACGTTTCCTGTGGAATACTCTGTAGCTTTCCAACGAAAAGTAGCCATATCCTGATCACCCTCGTACCACATCCCACCACCCTGACTTACACCAAGCACTTTTGCCATGTATGGTGAGATGTTTTTAAGATTTTTAAAAAAACACAAATTCATCTACAAGAAAAATCCATGGATAAGGCTCATCAGTAAACATAAGATAACCATCGGTATGAATATAAATTTTATTGTAACTTTTATCATAGAACGGGAAGTCGAAATCAATAACTTTTGTTGCAAATCCCGAGGTGGAATTGTTTGGATTAAGCTGACCGGATGAAATGTAAGGAAATGACTCTTCTCCATTCTCTATACTATATTGTTGTCTTATTTTCCATTGATAAGGTTCTTTTCCACCACCTCCGAGCATCTGAAACTCATAAGGTTCATTAACTGTTGCCGGATCAAGACTTTGAATAATTATCTCAGGCGCTTCAAAAGTTATTGCAGCATTTACCTTTAACATTGTAAGGCCATTTTCAACAATCGGAATGTTTGTTTGCTGGCAGGGTATTTCCAGCATCGTATTGGTATAATCAATCAATGAAAGCTGTTTATCACACCTGTGGCGTTGTTGTAAGGGTCTTTCTCATTCATCAAGAAGAAAAAAAAGTAGCCTCTTCCCCCACTTTCTAAATGATTTAGCAAAGCTGTAACATCGAGTCCGAACTCAAGGGTTTTATCTGCTGTTGACGAACCGCCCTGCATATATTTGTCTCCCCCTGATAGTTTAAAACCGGATATTCGATGATATGCTCAGGTTGTTGAGCATCGTAACCTTTAGCAACGCCGGCCATAACTTTTACACACTCGCGCGAGTTATGCGTTATTGTAGCTTTGTAGGTTATTTGTGGCTCCGAATGCTCTTTTGCATTTGCTACATAAACCGATCGATTCCAAACGCCTCCCATGTGCAACGGGCGGCAAAGAGCATTATATAAGAGATAGGCATATCCCTGATTACCCCATGAAGTAGCTGAATAACTATTGGCAATTTTTACACCGCCAATTTCCCAATCCAATATATCAACCACTCCATCATTATTAATATCCAAATGGTTAGTATATTTTCCATCTCCATTAAGATCGTACCGGATGGAATCATGATAGCCAACTATAGTCAGTGCGTGGTTGGCATAAGTATGAAGTGTTGTAAGTACATACTTTCCGGCTTCGGGAGTTCCCGGAGGCAGAGTTTCGTAAACACCGCTATAGCTAGCATAAAAACTGCCAGACCTCCCGTCTCTTCACCTTTGGTATGATTGTCAATCCAATGCTTAAGTACCTCAAGCTCATCGGCATTATTCAAAGGGATTTTATAAAAGTCCCACAATCTATTACTCATTGACTGATAATATAAATCATAGCCATTCATCCAACGGTATGCACCTCCAGAGTTCAGGCTGCCACCATATTGAGTAACATTAGGAGTGCCTAACTCTTTTATAATATTCCAACTGTCGAAAAGGCTGCGGCGCTACCACTTCCTGAATTACTCCAGTTAAAAACAAAATGAGTAGGATATAAATTATCGTTCACATTTGATGGCAGATTTCTCAATCTGTTAACTTCGTAAGTATAAAGATATGCTACACCGGCAGCCTGCCCACACTCAAGACCAGACTGGTTAAAAATAGACCGCATATAAGGTTGCTGCGAATTATCCACAAATACAGGCAGATTTCGTCCCTTTAGCCTTTCTGACATCTCTACTTCAGGTAAATCTTTAAACATTGCCAGATCCTCTTCAGTAAATACAGGTAATCCATCAATGTATTGCCTATTGTTTATGTAACTAATATTTGAAACGTTCTGTACAAAAGCAACAAAGGGAGATGACATTGTCAGTAAGAATAGAGCTAAGTATATAGATTTTCTCATTGCTTGGAGGTTTTCTTGGATTAAAAAAAAGCATCTTTTTTTTACAAAAGTATGAAATATGAAAAAAAAGAAAAAAATATTCTATCCGAACTTAATATTTTACAATCAACACGTTCAAAATTATAGTTAAACAAAAATGAAAACGGGCTTTACCCCTATTAACTCAACAGTTAGGTAAAAAAAAGCTTTCTTCTTATTAATTCAGATTTAAGAAAAATCCCATATTCTTTACATTTTTTTGAGTTTGCCGAATGAATGAAGATTTAGATAAAATTAGTACAACAAAAAAAATAATCAGATTTCAGGTGATCACAATATTTCAATAGAGTCAATATTATCTAAATTTAATGACTGAAGTAGAACTTAAAATAATTAAAAGCTGTATCAGGGATAAACGAAGCCCCCCCAAACAAATTGTACTGCAAATATGCGCCCTCGTTATTGGCATTTTATCAAAATTATCTTTTAACGAAAGCTCTGCATATCGCAAAGCCTTTTATAAATGCCGTTTTGGGCGATAAGTTGCGAGTGCGAACCTCTTTCCACTATCTCTCCCTTATCCAGAACAATGATCTCGTCAGCATACTGAATAGTTGAAAGCCGGTGAGCAATAACTACTGAAGTTCTGTTTTTCATTAGTTTCAGCAAAGCGTCTTGAACAAGTCTTTCCGATTCGGTGTCAAGTGCCGAAGTAGCTTCATCGAGGATCATGATTGGTGGGTTTTTCAACACAGCACGTGCTATACTGATGCGTTGGCGTTGGCCGCCTGAAAGTTTTACGCCTCTATCTCCAATATTTGTCTGATACTGCTCAGGCATCTTTTCTATAAACTCGTGTGCGTTGGCAATTTTAGCAGCAGTTATCACATCCTCTTCACTCGCAACGGGTAACCCAAAGGCTATATTATTGAAAACAGTATCGTTAAACAAGATAGTCTCCTGAGTAACAATCCCCCCCATCAGATCGCGCAAATGATCAATTTTAAATCTTTATAGAGATATCGTCTATGACTATCTCCCCCCCTCTGTACAATCATAAAATCTCGGCAGCAAATCAACCATTGTAGATTTTCCACTTCCCGATGCTCCCACAAGCGCAATCATTTTCCTTTTCTCGATTCTCAGGTTGATATTATTTAAACAGGCTCCAGTTGATAGGCAAATGAGACATTTTTTATATTCAATATGATCATTAAACTTGTTTATTGGCAAAGCGTCAGGTTTTTCCAGAATAACCTCTTCGGCAGTAATAATCTCATCAATTCTTTCGGCAGAAGCAACTCCTTTCTGAACATTATAATAAGCCACTGTAAAAGCCTTTACCGGCACTATCAACTGTGAAAAAAAACGGCTATATAAAAAAATAAAAACCGAAGGTCGAGTGTTGAATTTTCGCTTAAGACCAATTGCCCTCCAAACCATAGGACCATCACTAAAACAATCGTGCTGAGAAACTCGCTTAATGGCGAAGCAATATCTCTTTTACGGTACAACCGATTCATAATCCTTGTCAACTCTGTGTTTTGCTTTATAAACTTTTCGTCGGCTGCCTCTATGGCATTAAAACCTTTTATGATCCTTAACCCTGAAATAGTCTCTTCTACGATAGATAAAATAACTCCTAACTTCTTTTGCCCTTTCGTTGAGGTACGTTTGAGACTTTTTCCAATCCGTGCGATTAAAAAAAGCAGTGATCGGTAATAATAATGCCACAAAAACGGTGAGCATCGGACTTATAATAATTAGTGCAACGAGAAAAAAAGATGATAGAGATCGGCTCGCGAAAGAGCATTTCAAGCGATTGCATTATTGACCACTCCACATTGCTTACATCATTTGTAATCCTCGACATAATATCGCCCTTGCGCTGCTCGGAAAAATATGCAAGTGGCAAAATAAGGATCCGGCGATATATTTGATTACGAACATCCTGCACAACACCATTCCTAAGAGGCGCTAAATAAAACATTGCAAGGTATCGAAACAGGTTTTTTTATAAAAAAAACATTACAACAACAATAACCGAGATGAAAAGCAGCGCTTCAACAGGGCCTTTGCTTAATATTATCCCACTAATAATATAGTTGAAATATGCTAAAATGGAGTCGGTATTAAAAGCAAACGCCGGGGCTTCATGTATCAACTGCGTTTGATCAAAAAGCAACTGAAGAAAAGGAATTATCATGGTGAGCGAAAACAAGCTGAAAATAACCGACAGGATATTAAAAATGATATTAAGAGCAGCATAGCCCCCCCAGTACTTCCCGATGTATTTAAAAGCAAAACGGCCTCTTCATGTGATAGAGATTTTGAAGTGCAAGTTTACAAATATTAAACCTATCAAAGACAAAATAATCATATACAAAAAATATCACTAAAAAAACTAAAATTAATGCTTAATTCCGGCTTTTATTCATACAAACCGGTAAAGTGAATTACAAACAAATGAGATATTTTTTTTAATACTTTTGCACTATGGAAACAAAACGTCAATTACGAGTATCAAAATTGTTACAACGTGAGCTAAGCTCAATTTTTCAGCGCGATGCCAAGGATAAGTATGGCTCGGGGGGGATGATTACAGTAACCAAAGTAAATATTACCAAAGACCTTTCTATCGCAAGGGTTTATCTTAGCCTGTTTGCAACAAAAGATAAGGCAGCGCTTCTCGAATCCATTGTACAACGAACTCCTGAAATTCGTTTTACCCTCGGACGTGCTGTAAAAGACCAGTTAAGGCAAATCCCTTCACTCGAGTTTTATGAAGACGATTCGCTCGACTACATCGAAAACATTGAGCAGCTTCTTCTTCCCTAATTCAGGAAACAGATGCAATACGATCCAATAAAGAGGGTTTTAGGGAATATTTTCAACCACTCAACATGGAGCCGTAAGCTCTTTTACCAACTCCTCGATCTTCTTCTATTGCGAACATGGCATATAAAAAAAAGCCATCAGAAAATGGTCGAGAACAATTGATGGCGCAGCCTCTATTCTTGACGCCGGATCGGGATTCGGACAATATAGTTACTTCCTTGCCCGAAAAAGCCCGTCATGGCAGATTCTGGGTGTTGATGTAAAGAATGAACAAT
>JMBV01000601.1_pt1 | contig 10227 bp, 15 predicted proteins | sample 616531 | NCBI WGS metagenome assembly JMBV01 (sample SAMN02727904, study PRJNA239997) | anaerobic digester metagenome | biome: anaerobic digester; isolation source: mesophilic anaerobic digester inoculated with municipal waste water sludge... | place: Germany: Bielefeld University, CeBiTec ... | reverse complement strand
CCCCCACTGCAAGTGGGAGCCCTTTTTAAACTATTGGATTTTAACCGGGTAAATGCAGTTCGACTACTGTTACCCCCCCGTGCCCGCCCTCGTTAGGTGCGCCAAAACGTATCTCCCGCACATGGGGATGGGAATCCAAGTACCTTTGAATTGCCTCCCCCCCTAATACGCCGGTGCCCTTGCCATGAATGATGCGCACCCGGGCCAGCGAAGATAAAAGCATCATCTAAGTATTTATCGACCAAAGCCACACCTTCTTCCACCGTCTTGCCCCCCCGCAGATCTATTTCGCTGCGGATGCTGCTGCTCTTGGCGAGATGAGCCCTGGAAACACTACCTTTACCCCTTGCGGGCGTTGAAGCGGGCTGCCCGGATATGCGTTCCAAATCGGCAGCGGCAACGCTAATCTTCATGATTCCCGCCTGCACCTGTACCTCACCGCCGGCTGTGGGCGGTTCAAGCACGAAGCCGGTCTGCCTTAGGCTTTTGATGCGCACTTCCTCGCCCTGCTTTAAATTGGCGGGACCCGCCGGTTTCGGCTTTTCTTTTTGCTGGCTTTCTAGTTTTGCCTGCCGCAGCGCAAGCTCTTGGCGATATGTTTTCACATCGACTTCCAGCTCCGCCTGACCTTGGCGACGGGCTTGGCCCAAAATTTGGTTCAACTCAGCCTGAGTCTCCGCTATTATGCTTTGGGCCTCCTGCCTCGCTGTGTCCATAATTTTATTTCGGTTTTCCTCCAAGTCGGCCAAAAGCTTTTCATACTTGGCCTTTAGCTCGGCGTATTCCGCCTGAATCGTTCACCGCTGAGCCGCTCCCGCTCGGCAAGGCGCCTGTTGGATTCCATCTCGCCGATAATGTCTTCCACCCTGATATGATCTGAAGACAGCAGGGACTGGGCTTTTTCCACAATCTCGCCCCGCAGGCCTAAGCGCCGGGAAATGGCGAAAGCATTACTCTTACCCGGTATTCCCACCGCCAGCCGGAACGTGGGCCGCAGAGTTTCCAGGTCAAATTCCACACTGGCGTTTTCCACTCCCTCGTGGCTGTAAGCATAACTTTTCAGAGCGGAATAGTGGGTTGTGGCAATGGTGCAGATGCTGCGCCGCCGCAAGTATTCCAAGATGGCCGTAGCCAACGCGGCACCCTCGGTAGGATCGGTGCCCGCTCCTAGTTCATCCAAGAGAACCAAGGAGTTTTGTTCCAGCACATCAAGAACTTCCACAATGGTTGTCATGTGGGAAGAAAAGGTGCTCAGACTTTGTTCTATACTCTGTTCATCACCGATATCAGCATAAATCCCCCCCTCAAAAACGGCGAGTTCTGACCCTAAATCCGCCGGGATATGCAGCCCCGCTTGGGCCATGAGTGAAAATAGGCCCACTGTCTTTAAAGTGACAGTCTTGCCCCCCCCGGTGTTTGGACCGGTGATGACCAAGACATGAAAATTATCGCCCAACCAAATGTCAATGGGAACCACATCGCCCTTGAGCAGAGGATGCCTGCCCTGTTTGATATTGATCTTGCCAACTGCGTTCATTTGGGGGGGCTCCACCCCATCTATCTGCCTGCTGTAACGAGCCCGGGCAAAGATACTGTCCAACTCCGTTACAATTTCCACATTTGTCAGCAAGTCGGATGCCTTTTCACCAACCAAGCCGCTCAGGCGTTTAAGAATCCTTTGGATCTCCGCCTCCTCTTCCTGTTCGGCTACGTTAAGATCATTATTTAATTCCACCGAAAAGAGGGCTCCATAAACAGGGTCGCCCCCCCGCTGCCCGATTGGTCGTGAACGATCCCCCCCTGAAATCTATTGCGATACTCACTGCGCACCGGGACTACATAACGCCCGCTGCGTACCGTGACTATGGGATCTTGCAGAATCTTTTGCATGCCCGGCGAATGCAATAGGGCATCCAAACGATCCCGGATGCGGCCCGATAAAGTGCGAATCCGATTGCGCAGCCTGCTCAGTTCGGCCGAGGCGCGATCCCGCACATGCCCATCGGGGTGGATGCAGCGTTCAATCTCGTCTTGAAGCATTTTTGCACTCAATAGCGAATTGCCCAGTTCTGCGACCGGGCCGGTTTCACAAGCAAAATATTTTTTTTAGCTGCATCGTGCAGTAAAGAAAATCGGCTAGGGACAACAGTTGATCCGTTTCTAGAATCCCCCCCAACCGCGCTTTGCCCACCGCTTTTTTTATATCACCGGCACCGCCAAAGGGGGCCTCACCATGCTCGTTTAAAAGCCGCACAGCATCAGTTGTTAACGCAAGCCGCTCCCTAACTTGATTCAGATCAGTGCTGGGCGCCAGTGCCTTAACGCGGGCGCGACCCAAAGAAAAACTGGCTTGCGACGCCACCAGTTCCTGCACCTTCTGCCATTCTAAAACTCTCAGGCTTTTGTTGTTCATCTAATCACCACCACAGCTTCAACGCTGTTGATTGAAATAATCACTAATGCCCGCCAGTAAACCCCCCGCGCCACTTCAAGCCGATAGCTGGGTTTAGCCAGCAAAGCCGCTTCTTGTGCATTGCTCAAAAAAAACCTATTTCCACCAAGGCCGCCGGCATACTCGTATTGCGCAGCACATAAAAATTGCTCCGCTGCACACCAAGATCCACTGTTTTCAACTGCCCCCCCACCAAGGAGCGCTGCAAAGACTCGGCAAGCAGTAGATCTTGGGGCTTGTAAAAATGAACGGAAGTACCTTGCACAGCGGCATTATCATTCCAGTCATTATGCAGAGAAATATAAATATCCCCACCGCTGCGATTGGCGGTGGCGGCCCTAGCGGCCAGCTGTTCGTTCTGGCTTGCGACCGCGCCTACCGCAGGCGCTTCACGATAGCGAGTCATGACCACCTCTGCTCCCGCCTTCTCCAACATATTCCGCAGCTCCCAAGCAATGGCCAGGACATTTTCGGCCTCGGTAGTTGGCCCGATGCCAACTGTCCCCCCCGGATCACTGCCTCCGTGGCCGGGATCTACCACAATAACCTTGCCCGCTAGATTCCGCGGCCCCCCCACAAAAGCCCCCCCCTGCCCGGGGCAGAATTAGTTTGCGGCAAAACGGAAGGCGCGCATTAGTCAAACCGGACAAAATGAACAGGCCCAGCATTAAGATGGTAGCCCAAATGTTAGAATACAGCGTAATCCTTTTTTTTCCACAGGCCTATCCCCCCCCTGCCCTCTAATTCCTCCGGCGGGGTGAGATACCTGCAGGCAAATACAGGCGGTACTGCCAGGCGCAGTCAGAATACCCAATAAATCGTTAAAAGAGCCAGTCGGGACGGGCCCAGTCGGCGGGCCAGTATTGTTCTAAATATTCGAAAACAAACGGAACAAGGGTACCCACACGCTGCATTACGACGGACTCCTTAAGCACCTCGTCAATAAAGCCGATGCCCATCGCATTAAACACGATTAGCAGCACCAGGACAACCACCCCCCACTTTCGCCGCCCCGAACGCTGCGCCGCAGAGATGATCGAGAACAGAGAAGGGGTATAGCTAATCGCCTTGGACCATAAATAACCAAGAAAAACGGCCAGTAACGTGATCCCCAAAGCCAGGGCCGCAAAAGCTATCAGTTGGGCCTGCCCGGGGGGGTGAGCGAATAGTTGTCCGTTAAAATCATGGCAACAGTGCTGTAGCATGGATGGCCACAACTATGGCTAAGACTGCCCTACCAGGCTGAACACTTCGCGTACAAAGCCTTTTGTAGCCTTTTAGCAACCCAAGGGCAGCGAACACTAAGATAGCCAGGTCAATCCACTTCCCAATCAACCTTATCAACTCCCAAATCAGTTGGCTTCTTTAACCAGTGCCAGCAGCTCCTCGTGTTCCTTCTTTAATTTTTCCAGTTCATTGGCGATATTAAGCGCTACCAATATTGCAGTTTTGTGGCGGGCCAGCACAGGATTGTTACCCTGCACTTCTTGTAGGCGGGCATCAACTGCCGCTGCCAACTCTTTGATGTACTCGGCAGAAGCCTGACCTCTTACTATATGCTCTTCCCCGAAAATTTGGACCCGTACGGAGGTTGTCTCCCGTTTTGGACTCATTCCCAGCCCTCCCTCCCTGTCACAATTCTACTTCGCATACCCTTTTCCTTCTAACGAATTTCAGCACCAAAGCGGGTTTTCAAGCCCTTCAAGCACTTCTGCATAATCTCATTTACTTCAGAGTCCACTAAAGTCCGCGCTGCTTGGAACCGAAAGGAGAAAGCAACGCTTTTCTTGCCCTGTGGGATAGGCTGACCCGCGTACACATCGAAGGTACCACTGTCTGCAGTAATTCGCCGCCCAGTTCTTTTAGATATGCGGTAAGTTCGCCCACCGCCTGACCCTCATCTACTATCAGGGCGAGATCCCTTTCGACTGCAGGATATCTCGGTAGGCTTTCGAAAACGGGGGGGATTATCTCAAACAGATCAAGGCACTCCTCAACCAACAGCTCAGCACCGTAAACTCGGCCCGGAATTTTAAAATTGCGCAGGACCGCCGGATGAATCTCACCATAGTAGGCGATTTCCCGCTCGTCCCGGAAAATCGCTCCCCGGCGGCCCGGATGCAGGGTGGGATTGGAACCGGTACGCCAAGCTAGGCTGTCGTGTTCCGGTAGGATCATCTCCAGGATGCCCTTCAGATCATAAAAATCGTATTCCTCCTGGGGGTACCCCCCCCAGTTTAGGGCATCACGCCGACCCCCCCAGAGGATGATTCCCAAGCGAAATTCTTCGGTTGGCTGCTGCTTCACCGGGATTTCACCAAAATAAACGGCTCCTATTTCAAACAAGGCCACCCTTGTCTGCTGCCTGCTGGCGTTAAGGCTCACCGCAGTCAATAAGCCGGGCAGCAGGCTGTGGCGCAGTGCCGCCAAATCTTCGGAAATCGGATTTTGTACCTGCAGCATTGGTTGCTCGGGCCGCAATAGGCGATCGTTATTGTCCGCCCGGCCAAAGCTGTAACACAATGCCTCATGTAGGCCGGCACCGATCAATCGTTCACGCAGCTTATCGAAAACATTAAGCCGCGCACTTTGCCCGCCTGATTGGGCCGTATCGGCAGGTAGAGAACTGGGCAAATGCTCCAAGCCCCCCCAGATGCGGGCTATTTCTTCGATTAAATCCGCCTCAATCTCCACATCTCCGCGATGAGTAGGTACTGTAACCTGCCAAACACGCGTTTCCGTATCATCTACCCGGAATTCCAACCCTGTTAAAATTCGCTTCACCGTTTCCCTGGGAACTCCAATACCAAGTAGTTTTTCAATTTGACCCAATCTTAAGGAAATTACCGTTTGCCCGGCTTCAACCGCATTAATGTCAAGATGGCCGCAATAGACCCGCGCCCGGGCGAACCTCTGCAGCAGGTGGGCGGTCCGTTTGCTGGCAAACAAAGTGCCGTGGGGGGGATCGATGCCTTTTTCAAAACGGGCGGCAGACTCCGAACTCAAACCTAAAGCCCGGCTCGTGCGACGAATGGAGCGGGAAGCAAAATTAGCCGACTCCAGTAAAATTGTTTGGGTTCGTTCCGTGACTTCGCTATCCAGTCCACCCATGATCCCGGCGATACATTTGGGCTGTTGGGCATCGCAGATTAAGAGCATCTCCTCTGTGAGCCCCCCCCGCTGCTCCCCCCCATCTAGCGTAACTATTGTTTCATTCTGTTTTGCGGTGCGAATTACCAGTCTATTCTCGCTTAATTGATCGTAATCGAAAGCATGCAGAGGCTGACCCGTTTCCAGCATAACATAGTTGGTCACATCCACAACATTGTTGATGGAACGCATTCCCGCCGCCCGCAGCCGCAGCTGCATCCAGGCAGGAGAAGGCCTGATTGTAACATTGTCCAGTAAGGTAGCGGTATAACGGGGGGGCAAAGGCCGGGATTGTCCACCGTTACTGAAGTGCGTTCGCCTAGGTGTACGGGCAGCTCCTCATACTCCACTGAAGGCAGGCGGACACTGCCTCCCGTTAAGGCGGCCACTTCGCGGGCGATACCCAGCATGCTCATGCAATCAGCCTATTGGCGTAAATCGAAACATCCAGGATGACATCATCCAAATCTAAAGCTGTGGCCAAGGGCGTACCCGCTTCTAGTTCCTCGGGCAAAACCCAAATCCCCGCGCCATCTTCACCAAGCCCTAACTCAACCTCCGAGCAAATCATCCCGGCGGATGCGATGCCCCTAATTTCTACGGCAGAAATTTCCATGCCACCGGGCAGCCGAGCACCTGGTAGGGCCACGGGCACCTTTTGCCCCGCTGCCACATTCGGCGCGCCGCAGACAATAGTATAGCTGCCCCCGCTCGCCCACTTCAACCGAGCAAACGGTGAGATTATCCGCATTGGGGGGTGCTGTTTGGCTGCCCGAACAAAACCGACGTACACTTCAGATAAATCGGCAGCCAAGGGCTCAAGCCCTTCCACTTCCAAACCGGACATGGTCAAACGTTCTGCGAGTGCCTCAGGCGCCCAAGGAACATCAACATACTCCTGCAACCATTTATAACTAACTAACATCGAAATCCTCCTTAGCCGATGAACTGCTGCAAAAGCGAACATCGTTTTCAAATAACAAGCGAATGTCGTTGATGCCATATTTCAGCATGGCCATCCGTTCCACTCCTACCCCCCCGAAAGCAAAGCCCGTCACCCGACCGGTATCATAACCCACTTTTTCCAGCACCCGGGGGGGATCAACCATGCCGCAACCAAGAATCTCAAGCCAGCCGGTCTCGCTGCAGACCCGGCACCCATCGCCGCCGCAGATGATACAGGAAACATCCACCTCGGCACTGGGCTCGGTAAAGGGGAAATAACTGGGACGCAAACGTATTTTGGTATGTGCTCCGAACATGCGCTCTGCAAACAACTGCAGTGTTCCCTTGAGGTGGGCAAAGGTTATGCCTTCATCCACCACAAGGCCCTCAATCTGATGAAACATCGGTGTGTGAGTCACATCAGAATCGGCGCGGTAAACTTTGCCCGGTGCCAAAATACGCACCGGAGGATCCTGTCTTTCCATGACATGAATTTGGACCGGAGAAGTCTGGCTGCGCAGCAGCAAATCCTCTGTGATAAAAAAAGGTGTCCTGCATATCTCGGGCCGGGTGATCGGGCGGAATATTCAATGCTTCAAAATTATAATAATCCCATTCCACCTCCGGGCCTCCACTATCGCATAGCCCATCTGCAGAAAATGTCCTTTGTCTCGTTGATTATGCGAGTCACGGGGTGCAGTGTGCCCCCCCTGGCCTTCGCTCGCCCTGGCAGCGAGATATCGAGGCTTTCCGCCAAGAGCCTGCGTCTTTCCTCCTGAGCAAAAAGATCCGCTTCTCGCCCGGACAAGGCATTCTCCAGCTCATCGCGGACCTCATTGACCTGTCTGCCAAAACTCGGCCGCTCCTTGGGGGTCTAATTTACCCATACTCCGCAAAACTTGAGTCAGCTGCCCCCCCTTTTTTTTCCCAGAATTTTCACTCTTACTTCGTTTAAGTCCTGAACGCTTTGGGCCTGCGCACAGGCCTGCAGCGCGCTTTTTCTAATGTTTTCTACTTGTTTTTGCACAGCAAGACCTCCTTAAAATGAAAAAAAACTTCTTGCAGCCTAACTCTGTGTTAGGGACGCAAGAAGTACGTGGTACCACCCTAGTTGACGCCGCTTTTGAAATTGCAAGCACGCCCACTCGAAATCTATAACGGGGGGGAAACCCGGCCGGGCCTACTTCAAGTTCAGCCCGCGGCTCAGAAGTGAATTCATTCTGCTTTTATAGCCCGGGAAGGCTTGCAGCCTCGGCCTTTCCCTCTCTGTGAGCCCCGCAGAACTACTATTCTCCGTCATCGCCTTTGCAGCAATCTTAATTTAACGCAGTTTGGTTAACTCTAATAATTGTCTGTAAAGCAAATAAGCATTGATCGAACCCGTGCTTACAAAAATCTGCCATACAACCTGTGGTGTTAAAATCATCAGTTAACCTCCCGCACGTGCCTATAATGATGCCATTATATCACACAACCGGGGGGGTTGTTACAACGGCGCTGGCGTAAGATCTCGTAGAGCAAAACGGCCGAAGCAACTGACGCGTTCAAGGACTCAACAGCCCCCCCACCAACGGGATTTTCACCCGTAGATCAGCACGATTGCGAAACAACTCATGAACACCGCGAGCCTCGTTGCCAATAACTACTGCCACATTCTGCGGGTAGGAAACTGCCCAATAATCCACTGCCCGCTCCAAATCAGCCACCACCACAGAGCTCTCGCTGCTATCAAGCAGCTCCAGCACCCGCGTACGAGGAAAAACCCAGTGGGGGGGCAGATGGAAAATTGCCCCGGCGGTAGATCGAACCACCTTAGGGTTATATAAATCCACGGAGCCTTCCACGGCGAGCAGCCCGCGCACACCCGAGGCAACCGCGGTCCTGATTAGGTACCCATGTTGCCCGGATCCTGTATTTCATCGGCCACTAACAGGGTACCACCAAGTGAAACGGCGGGCCATGATGGTTTGGCCGCCACCGCGATAACCCCCCCTGGGAGCTGACGGTATCTGTGATTTCGTTGAAGATTTCCACACCGCACTGCCGGTGAGCAAGACCAAGTTTTTGCACCTTTCCGAGCAAGGCTGTTCCCCCCCGAGGCGAACTGAATAGCTGTTCACTGAAAAACACACTCTGCACAAGGCCTGTGGGCAGCGCCTCTTCCACCAGCCGTACGCCCTCTAGGCAGAACATGTTCTCCCGATCCCGATACTTTTTTTTGCTGCAGCCGTTTGACGAATTTAATCTGCTCATTCTGTCCGCTCGTGATCAGCCCTGAATCCATTACCTGCCCCCCCTAAAACAAATACCGGGAGGGAATAACCCGCCCGGAATTATCAACACACTTATTGTCTGGCAATGTCCACCAAATTAGCAAAAGCATCAGCATCGTGAACCGCGAGATCGGCGAGTACTTTACGATTTACTTCTACACCATTCTTTTTGAGGCCGGATATAAAAGTGCTGTATGACATACCGTTGATTCTAGCGGCAGCGTTGATCCGAGTGATCCACAGGCGGCGGAAATCACGCTTCTTAGCTTTACGATCACGATAAGCGTAGTTGCCTGATTTCATCACTGCCTGCTTCGCTACACGATATTTCTTGCTTTTATCGCCCCAATACCCCTTCGCAAGTTTAAGGGTCTTTTTGCGGCGTTGGCGAGCTACACTGCCCCGCTTAACTCTAGCCATGGTCTGTTCCTCCTAGATCTATTTATAAGGCAAAAGCTCTTTAACACGTTTCGCGTCCGGCTTACTCGCCACCTGCCCATGCCTCAATTGACGTTTGCGTTTCGAAGATTTTTTTCGAGAATATGACTCTTATGGGAGCTGTACTTGACTACCTTGCCGGTACCTGTGATCTTAAACCGTTTGGCCGCTCCCCTATGTGTCTTCATTTTGGCCACCTGAAATGCACCCCCCTAGTTATCTGATTCTTTTTGTCCGCATCTGTTCTCGGGGGGGCTAAAACTGAAATCATCTGACGGCCCTCCAATTTAGGTGGCCTTTCCACCATAGCCAGATCCTTAAGCTGTTCAGCCAAATTATCCAGCTTAGTACGGGCCAAATCCGAATGAACAATCTCCCTTCCCCCGAAAACGCACTGAGACCTTTACTTTATCGCCTGATTGCAGGAATCTTTCGGCGGCCCGGGATTTTACCTGCAGGTCATGATCATCAATTTTGGGGGGGCTCATGCGAATTTCTTTGACATTCACTACCCTCTGCCTGCGCCTTGCTGCCTTCTCCCGTTTACTCTGCTCGTATCTGTGCTTACCGTAATCCATGATCCTGCAAACAGGGGGCTTCGCATTAGGCGCAACTTCCACCAAGTCCAGTCCCCGGTCCCCGGCTATACCTAGAGCATCTCGCGCATTCATGATTCCTAACTGATCTCCGTTGGCATCCACCACCCGCACCTCGCGGGCCCGGATTTCGTTGTTCACTCTTAATTCTTTGCTAATGGTGTCACCCCTCCAATAAGTTGAAATATACAACAAAAAAACGGACGGCATCAGCCACCCGTTCAACCCTAAAACGCTCGAAAACATTTTTCGCTTACGAAAATGTGGGCTACCTTGAGAACACTTAGTTACAAGGTGAGAAGCGGTGGCTTCTGCTTGACGTATGAAGTATAACATAGTATTTTACCGCCGTCAACAACCGGAATTTCCACGA
>JMBV01000600.1_pt1 | contig 10232 bp, 14 predicted proteins | sample 616531 | NCBI WGS metagenome assembly JMBV01 (sample SAMN02727904, study PRJNA239997) | anaerobic digester metagenome | biome: anaerobic digester; isolation source: mesophilic anaerobic digester inoculated with municipal waste water sludge... | place: Germany: Bielefeld University, CeBiTec ... | reverse complement strand
TAAACTTCAAAAAAACATCAATATTATTCTGAATATTTTTAATTGTCTAAATATTCACAAATATTCGTTAAACTAATCTCCTAATAAAAAAATTCCCAAACAACTCTTTTACTAAAATTTTTGTTTCCACTTCATCATATATAAAATAAGATATAGGTCCTATATACTCTCCTTTACCAGGTAATGTAGCTATTTTCATTTTTTTTCTAAATCTATCTTTCTTGCTGACATAGCCCCCCCTTTCATAATTGCCTCAAAGGGTACATTGGTATCTACGTAATCATAATAGGTCTTGACCATCTTAGGCAAAGTTAATAGATTTTTAGGTTTTAATATCTGTTTCATAAACTCCTTCATAAATACTTGCTGAGCTTTAACTCGTCCTAAATCTCCATCCTTATAGGATCTAAATCTTAAATACATTAAAGCCTCATCCCCCCCATTTAATGTTTGTAACCCTGGATCTAAATTAATATATGGATCAGGGTGACGCATTTTTACAGGCACATCTATTTCCACTCCTCCAATTGCATCTACTATACTTTTTACAGCTAAATAATCTACTGTTATATAATATTTTAAATCCACACCCAATAGATCTTTTACCGTTTTTATAGATAAATAAGGTCCTCCATAGGAATGGGCATGGGTTATTTTTTTCTGGATTTTTTTCTTCCCCTTATTTGAACTCTAGTATCTCTGGGAATAGACAATAGAGTTATCTCCCCCCCAGTTTTAAAATTATATTTACCCAATATCATAGTATCCGTACGCAACCCAGTTGGTTCATGTCTATTTTCACCTTTTATCTTCTTTTCTTTTACAGCTTTTATACCCCCTATACCATCATTATCATCTATACCCATGAGTAAAACTAAAATCTCATCTTCATCGCCAAATGTATCTTTCATTTCATCTTCATCTAAAGAAATAGCAGATTCCTTATTAGATAAATGTTTCCCTGCCATAGCAAATAAAACAGAAAAACACACTAATGATATAAAAAAAGTAGTCCAAAATTTTCTTTTCATAGTTATAACCTCCAATGTGTACAGCCTATATTTTAAATAATACTAGATATGGAGGTGTTTTGCAATGAAAATAAGATTACAATTTGGATACATAGGGGGGGTTCCCTTCTATATAAAATCTATAAGGAAAATCCTTTGCCTCTTCTGCATAATCTATACCAATCCTAGTGGTTTCAATAATATTAAAATCCTCTTCTAAACCTGATTCTACATACAATCTATTTCTACATAAATTCTCTTTATCTAAAGTTTTATCTATATTAAAAGCCATAGAAAGTTTTCCTGGCCCATTGGTCAAATTCCTATTTTGGTACTTAGTCAATTGATGGTAGGATTTTCCAAATCGATTTATGGACATCTCATCTATTCCCTCTAAAGGTTCTACTCCCCCCCGTATGAGAACTGCCTCAGGAGAACCTTCCTCTTCTGTTACAATATTAAGGCAATAGTACATGCCGTATATTAGATAAACATAAGCTCTTCCAGGATCTCCATACATAGTTTCTACTCTATTAGTCTTCTTCCCACCATAGGAGTGAGCTGCCTTATCCCTAAGTCCTAGATAACCTTCCGTTTCTACAATTTTCCCTTTTAATAATTTCCCATCTATATTGTGTACTAAAATTTTCCCTAAAAGCTCTTTTGCCACTATTAATGTATTTCTATTATAAAAACTTCTATCCAATTTCATATTATATTCCCACCTTTTACTGAAATATTATATTGTTGATATATATTTTATCTAAAAAAAACAAAAAAAAGGCAATTAATTGCCTTTTTTTTGTTTTTTTTATTATTCTCAATTTTTATTACAAATATTATCTTCTACCATATCTAATAGTATATCCCTTCTTAGCTCAGAGGCCTTTTCTTTCCCTACTAAATTTTCTACTAATTTTATAGCAAAATATACCGCTACAGCTGGTCCTCTAGCCGTTATAATATTTCCATCTTGTACTACCAAATCTTCCTTGTATGAACTTTCCTTTAGGTCATCTTCAAAGCCTGGATAGGATGTGACCTTTTTACCTTTGAGAATCCCTGCCCTTTCCAATACTATTGGTCCAGCACATATAGCAGCTATTATCTTTTCTTCTTGATTAAACTCCTTTACTAATTTGATAACCCTATCATCATCCCTTAAATTGGTAGCCCCCCCTGGTATGCCTCCTGGAATAACTAATCCATCATAATTTTTGATATCATCTATTTCGTCTATTTTTTTTATCTGCTTCTATAGTTATCCTATGAGCTCCTTGTACCTTTTTTTTCTTCTATAGAGCAAGTATCTACTATAATGTCCATTCTCCTCAAATAGTCCACTGTGGTAAGAGCCTCTACCTCTTCAAAACCTTCAGCCAACAACAATAAAACCTTTTTCATTCTTCTACCCTCCTAAAAAAAATATTCATATATATTATATCAATAATAGGGAAATTTACCAAAAATAAAAATATGGCATAGTTCCTTTTGAATTGAAGGGGGTTAGAACTATGCCAATGGTGGGCTTATTTGTGTTCTTCTAATGTGGCAATAGCCTCATTATGAAGGGTTGTTATTTTAGAGAGTACCTTTTCATCTATTTTAAATTGGTTCTCCTCTATTATATCTATATATTTACTAACTATGCTAGATGTTACAGTGTTTTTATTTTTTTTGCCGTCTTCTTATAACTCGACAATACTTCTTCTTTTATTTCATTGGTTTCATAATCATATATAGGGGGGGTATTATCTGAACCTTCTAGATAAAACCTTAAATAGGTTCCATAAAGCCTTAATAATTCTTCATATTTTATACCTTCAGGATATTTTTTTTATATATTCTTCAACTATTATAAGTCTTCCTGCTAATTCATCAAAAGGTATTATCAAAGCTGAATCAATTATTGTAGGTTTATTTGATTCCATTGCTTTTATATGGATATAGTCCTTTAATTCATTAGATATATATTTGTCATAAACTTTCAAGGCTTCATAATCTATAATTGGATAAAAGGCTCCTTCTAAATTAATCAACTTATATTTTCCTTGTATCAGCTTATCTATTAACTCCTTTAGGTCCCCCATTTTTTTATTTCTTCTATTTTACTCTCATCAAAAAAATAAATATGAATGTATCTCCCCCCCTTCCTGTTGTTTTGCTAATTGATGAATTCCAGATAAATTCAACAATTCTGCTTGGAAATCCTCAATAAACAACTGATCCGTGTACTCTTCTATATATAATTCTTGTACCAATTCTAATTTTTCAATCATCTCTACCTTTCTTCTGGGGAAACCTTTTCTATATTCTCTTCTATATATTTTATAAGATCTATAGGCTCATTATGGTTTTCTACCATATTCCTAAAATCCTTCATTATGTTTACATTTAGATTATCCTCTTTATCTTCCGCTATAGCTGCTTCCTCTTCTACATTATCTACTACCTTTTCATCATTCCCTTGCATATTATTAGAGCTACAACCTGAAAAGAACAATATCAATACTATGATCATAGTAATTGATAAAATGATAGTTTTGTTTCTCATATCCTTACCTCATTTCACTATTATTATCTTAATCCTTATCTCTTATATATTATATCTTAAAAACACAATTCCTGACAGTATTTTGCTATGATTATTATTATGTATAATAATATATCAATTTATAAGCTAAAAGTCGTTACAAATGAGTTACAATAAATGTTATAATTTAATTATAAGTATAAAGGAGGTGTTAATATGGACAATAGGGAATATATAGATTTAATAGTAAATAAACAAAAGGCCTTTTTTTTAATTTAAATTCTACCAAGGATATATACTTTAGGATAGAACAGCTAGATAAATTAAAAAAATATTATATTAGAATATGAAGATCTAATAATAGACAGTCTATATAAAGACCTAGGGAAATCTCCATTTGAAAGCTATTCTACCGAAATTGGTATGGTTTTATCTGAAATATCCCATGCCCAAAAGAATATCAAAAATTGGTCTAAAGTAAAGAAGGTAAAGACTCCTTTAACTAATTTTAAAGCTAAATCCTATATATATCCAGAACCTTATGGAAATGTACTTATCATTTCTCCTTGGAACTACCCTCTACAACTTACCTTAGCTCCTCTCCTTGGTGCTATAGCTGCAGGAAATACTGCTCTAATTAAACCTTCCAGTTCCTCCCTTCATACTAGTAATACAATAGAAAAAAATGATAAATGAAAATTTTCCTGAAGAATTTATTCATGTAATTAATATGGATTCAAAATCTGCTGATTATTTATTAGATAAAAAATTCGATTATATATTCTATACAGGGAGTGTTTCTGTAGGGAAATTGATAATGGAAAAGGCCTCTAAACACCTAACTCCTATTACATTAGAATTAGGAGGTAAAAGCCCTTGTATAGTGGATAAAGAAGGGAATATTGATATATTCGCTAAAAGAATTGTATGGGGGAAAATTTTTAAATGCTGGACAAACCTGTGTAGCTCCAGATTATGTATATGTTCATAAAGATATAAAGGATAAACTAATCGAAAAAAATTGTAAAATATATCGAATATTTTTATGGGAAAACATAAAGGATAATGATGAATACCCAAGAATTATAAATAAAAAAAACAATTTAATAGATTAATCTCTTTAATAGATGAAAACAAACTAATCTATGGAGGAGATTCAGATTTAGAAAGTCTTTATATCTCTCCTACTATCATGGATAATATAACATGGGATGATCCAGTTATGGAAGATGAAATATTTGGCCCTATACTACCCCCCCTATTAGAATATGAGTCCATAGTACAAGTCATAGAAGAGATAAAGAAAAGACCCCCCCGCCCCCCCTTAGCTCTATATGTATTTTCCACTAATCCCAAAGTAGTTACTAAAGTTATAAATAGTCTATCCTTTGGTGGTGGATGTATTAATGATACTGTGATGCATTTAGCCAATCCTCACCTGCCCTTTGGTGGAATTGGAGATAGTGGCATGGGTGCCTATCATGGGGAATATAGTTTTCACACCTTTACCCATTATAAAAGTATATTGGACAAAAGCCTTAGTCCAGATGTAGATACTCGATATCCACCTTACAAAGGTAAACTAAAATGGGTCAAAAAAATTCATGAAATAAAAATTATCACCCTAGGGTAAATAATAAAACCCTTAGGGTGATAATTTTTATTTTATCTTTTACCATTATAAGCTTTTTTTTAAGGTTCTTTTTTTGCCTTTTCTTTTCTTCTTTTTCCTTTACATTATCGTGAGCTGTGGATAGCATCAATTTTATCCTATTCAATTGATTTACTTCACTAGCCCTGGATCATAGTCAATAGCCACTATATTAGCTTGTGGATATTCATCCCTAACAGCTTTTATAACCCCCCCTTTACCTGTTATATGATTTGGAAGACAACCAAAAGGCTGTACACATATTATATTCTCAGCACCACTGTGGATCAATTCCAACATTTCAGCGGTAAGAAGCCAGCCTTCTCCATATTGATTACCTATTGATACTAGTCTTTCTGCTTCTTCTACCAATTCATATACAGTCATAGGCTCGTGAAATCTTTTACTATTTCTCAAAGCTTTTCTTAAAGGTTTCCTATAATACTCCATATACTTAATAGCTATATCGCTACCTACTTTAGGCAAAAATCCCTTAGATAAATACTTATATTTATAGGTTGCATTATAACAGCTGTACATTAAAAAGTCAGTTAAATCCGATACTACTGCCTCTGCTCCTTCTTTTTCCAATATGTCTACAACATTATTATTAGCCATAGGATGGTATTTTACCAATATTTCCCCTACTATACCTACTCGTGGTTTTACCAATTGTTCATCTATCTCTAGTTCATCAAAATCCTTTACCATTTGGTATATATTATCTTCATATTCCTTTTTATCTCCTACTCTAACGCTTTGAGAGCATTTTTCTAACCAGTGTTCTGCCAATAGATTTGCAGAGCCTTTTATTTTCTCATAGGGTCGTACTCGGTACAACAACCTCATAATAAGGTCTCCATACATTATTGCCATAATACCTTTTCTAGCCATATCCATAGAGTAAGTAAAACCAGGATTGGTCTCTATCCCTTGAGCGGATACAGCTATAACTGGGACATTTCCAAAACCTGCATCCTTTAAAGCCTTTCTAATAAATCCAATATAGTTAGAAGCTCTACATACTCCTCCTGTTTGACTCATCAACAAAGATACATTGTTTAAATCATATTTACCTGACTTTAAAGCAGCTATATATTGTCCTACAGTTATTATTGAAGGATAACAAGCATCGTTATTTACATATTTTAAGCCTTCATTTATAGCTTTAGGATCGTATGCAGGTAAAAACTCCAAATGATATCCACAGGTATTTAAAGCTGCTTCCAACAATTTAAAATGTATTGGTGCCATTTGAGGTACCAAAATAGTATGTTTTTCCCTCATCTCTTTTGTAAATATTACTCTTTCATCTGGCTCATATACCTTCTCCAGCTTAAATCCTCTCTTTTCCCTTTCCTTTAAAGCTGCATTTAAAGATCTTATCCTAATCTTTGCTGCACCTAGATTATTCACTTCATCTATTTTTAATACGGTGTATATTTTTCATAAGCATGGAGTATTTCTTCTACCTGATCGGTGGTTACCGCATCTAGGCCACATCCAAAGGAATTTAGTTGTATAAGCTCCAAATTCTCCTGAGTAGCTACAAAAGAAGCTGCTCTATATAATCTAGAGTGATATACCCATTGATCTAAAACCCTTAAAGGTCTATCAGGTTTAGATAAATGAGCCACTGAATCTTCAGTTAATACTGCCATACCTAAAGACGTAATAAGTCCAGGTATACCGTGATTTATCTCTGGATCTATATGGTAAGGCCTTCCTGCCAATACTATTCCTCTAATTCCTTCTTTTTCAATATACTTTAATGTTTCTTCTCCCTTTCTTTCCATGTCTTTCTTATAGGCCATCAATTCATTCCAAGCCTTATCTACAGCTTTTTTTTACTTCTCTCTTAGGTATTGATAAAGGTTTTAGCTCATCTCCAAGTCTCTTCTTCAATCCTTCTTTATCGTCAAAAGTCAAGAAAGGATTTAAAAATAGTATATCCTCATCTTTTAATTCCTCTACATTATGCTTTATTACTTCTGAATAGCCTATTACTACAGGACAATTTACATGGTTGTCTGTTTCTTCATCTTCTCTACGTTCATAGAATATTGCAGGATAAAATATAAATTTAATACCCTTTTCTAGCAAATCCATTATATGTCCATGGGAAATTTTAGCTGGATAACAAGCAGTTTCACTAGGTATAGAGCTTATGCCCTTTTCATAAGTTTCTCTATTGGAATGACCAGATAGTACTACCCTAAATCCTAGTTCTGTAAAGAAAGTATGCCAGAATGGATAATTTTCATATATATTAAGAACCCTAGGTATTCCTACAGTTCCCCCCCTTATAGCTTCTTCTTCTGATAATGATTTATAGTCAAATACCCTATTGTATTTATACTCATATAAGTTGGGAATATCCTTAGTGGATTTTTCTACTCCTGCTCCCTTTTCACATCTATTTCCCGTTATATATTTTTCCCCATCAGAAAATATATTTATGGTCAATAAGCAGTTGTTTCCACACCTACCACAGTTTACCCTCTTGGTTTTATAACTAAAACTATCTAATTCATCTTTTAATAGTATATTGGATTCTTCCCCCCCTTCTTCATATCTCTCCTTAGCAATTAAAGCTGCCCCCCCTAATGCTCCCATTAATCCAGGAATATCTGGTCTTACTGCTTTTCTTCCTGAAACTAATTCAAAGGATCTTAAAATTGCATCACCATAGAAGGTACCTCCTTGAACAACTATATTTTCACCCATCTCTTCTGGATCTCTTATTTTTATTACCTTTTGGATAGCATTCCTAATAACGGAATAGGAAAGACCTGCAGCTATATCTCCAATACTTGCCCCCTTCTTTTTGAGCTTGTTTTACTTTAGAATTCATAAATACAGTACATCGAGAACCTAGATCCACAGGATTTTTTTGCTAAAAGCCCTTCATTTAAAAAAATCCTCCACTGACATATTTAAAGAATGGGCAAAAGTCTCTAAGAAAGAACCACATCCAGAAGAACAAGCTTCATTTAATAATATGCTATCAATTACTCCATCATGATTTCATACATTTCATATCTTGACCACCAATATCCAGTATAAAATCCACCTTTGGCTGGAAAAATTGTGCTGCTTTATAATGGGCTATAGTCTCTACTTCTCCTTCATCTATATTTAAGGCAGCTTGGATAAACTCCTCTCCATATCCAGTAACAGCTGAATAGGTAATTCTCTCTCCTTCTGGAAGTTTCCCGTATATATCCTTTAGTATCTCTACAGTCAAATCTAAAGGCTTACCCTTATTATTCCCATAATAAGAGTAAAGGATATTGTTTTCATCGTCAATTAGTACTGCCTTCGTGGTAGTAGAACCAGCATCAATTCCTAGATAACATCTTCCCCCCCTATGTTCTCCTATATCCTTGTAGGACATTTTATGGGTTTCATGTTCTTCTCTAAAACGTTTTAACTCATCTTCATCTTTAAATAAAGGTCTTATCTTGCGAATTTCCGACTCTATAGGCCCTGTAGAATCTATAGCTCTATTCTTTAATTCTTCAAAACTTATCGTCTTTTCCTCTACTGAAGAAACCGCTGCCCCCCCTATAGCTACAAATAGTTGGGAATTATCAGGAAATATTATTTCATCATCTTTTAGTCCCAAGGTCTCTACATATCTTTTTCTAAGCTCTGGCAAAAAGTGAAGTGGTCCTCCTAAAAATGCCACCTTCCCCCCCTTTATAGGTCTACCACAAGCTAAATTGGATATGGTTTGGTTTACCACTGATTGAAATACCGATGCAGCTATATCCTCTTTAGACACTCCTTGATTTATCAAAGCTTGAACATCAGTTTTAGCAAATACTCCACAGCGGGAAGCTATAGAATATATGGCCTTATGATTTGCAGCTAATTCATTCAACCCTTCTGCATCAGTTTCTATTAAAGAAGCCATTTGATCTATAAATGCTCCAGTTCCTCCAGCACATATACTGTTCATTCTTTGTTCTACATTGCCCTCGAAATAGATGATCTTTGCATCCTCCCCCCCACCTAATTCGATAACTACATCTGTTTCTGGAATAAATTCTCTAATCCCAGTAGTAGATGCAACTACTTCCTGTATAAAGGGAATATCTAACCACTTGTGAACGGAAAGCCCACCTGAACCTGTAACCATTATGGTTACACTCTCATTTTTAAATCTCTTATATGCATCTAATATTACATCCTTTACGCTATTTCTAACATCGGAATAGTGCCTCTTATAGGTGCTATATATTATTTCATATGATGAATTTAGTGCCACTAACTTAACAGTAGTGGACCCTACGTCTAAACCTAAATGTATTTTAGCCATACTATTGCAGCTAAGCTGCTTCTACCCCCCCTTATATTATTTATATATAATTAGTAAACTCCTTTACATAATTCGATAGATTAAGTGAATTATAGCATAATTAATATTAAATTACAAATATTAGAAACAACCTAATATATATTGATATTGCTATATTGTATTGTTTATTATATATATATATTCTATCATATGTGTATTTGAAAATCTTACATTTCACTATATAAACCTTTGATTATAAATATCGTATTATTTATTAATTTTAGCACTATTTTAGTACTTGTACTATGAAAAGTAAGGATTGCACAAAATAAAATTATAGTGTATAATGTTTATCACAAGGGCGATTAACTCAATGGTAGAGTGTCATCTTGACGTGGTGAAAGTTACAGGTTCGAGTCCTGTATCGCCCACCAAAATATAAAAGGAAAGCCAATATTGGCTTTCCTTTTATATTTTAGAAACAAAATACTACACATCTTCTAGGGATACATATTATTTGCCCTATTTGTAGTCTATTAGGATCTATTCCTGGATTAGATTTTATTATTTCCTGTAAGGGTATATTAAATTTTTGCCCAATTGAGAATAGTGTATCTCCTGCCTTTACAACATAATAAACACCCTCAGGACATGGGGGCAAATATGGTACTGGTTGGGGGTATACATATCACTTGCCCTATTTGTAATCTGTTAGGATCTATTCCTGGATTAGCA
>JMBV01000599.1_pt1 | contig 10233 bp, 16 predicted proteins | sample 616531 | NCBI WGS metagenome assembly JMBV01 (sample SAMN02727904, study PRJNA239997) | anaerobic digester metagenome | biome: anaerobic digester; isolation source: mesophilic anaerobic digester inoculated with municipal waste water sludge... | place: Germany: Bielefeld University, CeBiTec ... | reverse complement strand
TGAAATCCCTCCTCTTCAAAATAAATGAATTTCCTGTCTTCTGAAATTAAATACGTTATTTTAATGTATTTCAAAAGACGTTTTATGCCCATTGTATTCAACAGACCAACTTTTATCTGAAAAATTAGAACTTTTTCAGACATCCTTTAATATTATATACTATTTTAAATTAAAATGTCAAATAAAAGAAATTCGAATAAAGTAAATAATAAGTTATTATTAACAACTATTCCTAAAGAGTGAAGAAAATTTCAATTAAATTTAATTGAGTTAACATAGGAAAAAAAATTTCAAGTATAATTTTTATAGTTTTTCCATAATTGAATAAATCTTTCCTTGATTTTCTTCTCATAACCAATGTCTTTTGGATGATAAAACTGTGTTTTTTTCATAAGTTTCAGGCATGTAACTTTCTCTTACAAATCCACCATAGTCATGAGGATATTTATAATTTTCTCCAAATCCTTGCTTTTGCATTTTTTTTATTGAGAGGATTAATTAATTTTTTTTAGGGATTTCAAAATTACTTTTGTTAATAAAATCTTTGGCTTTTGAATAAGCTAAATAAGAAGAATTAGATTTTGGGCAAGCACATAGATATAAAGTAGCTTCTGATAAGGGAAGAAAACATTCAGGATAACCAATATGTTCTGTAGCTACCATTGCAGAAACAGCTATGTTCAAAGCATTTGGATCAGCTAAACCGACATCTTCAGCAGCAAGAATTACCATTCTTCTAGCTATATATAAAGGGTCTTCTCCGCTTTCAAGCATGTAAGCAAGATAAAGAATAGCAGCGTCTGGGTCGCTTCCTCTCACACTTTTAATGTATGCAGAAATAAAACTGTACTTTGCATTTTTATTATAGCTTAATTTAAAACCTGTAAAATCAGAAAGAAATTCTAGGTCTATTTCATTTATGGAAGCTTCTTTAGCGGTTTCAATTAAATTGATTATTCTTCTTAAATCTTTTCCAGCATAATCAACAAGAGCTTTTTTTGCTTCATCTGTTATATTTATGTCTTTGTAATAATTTTTAATTCTTCCAAATAACTCTTCGTAATCTTTATCAGATAATTCCTGTGTTTTAAAAATTAAAACTCTAGAAAGCAACGCAGGATTTATGCTTATAGCTGGATTTTCTGTCGTGGCTCCTATTAGAGTTAGTGCTCCTGTCTCAATACTTAATAAAAGTGTATCTTGTTCAGCTTTGTTTAGTCTGTGAATTTCATCAACAAATAGAAGTTTGGGTTTAGAAAAAAAGATTATCTTCTTTCTCAATTATACTTTTAATAGTTTTCTTTCCCTCTAAAGCACCTGAAATTGAGTATATATCGTAAAAATCTTTGATCTGGTTTAGTAGGGCTTTGACAATAGTAGATTTACCAGTTCCGGGGGGGTCACCATAGATGATAAACGATCTGACTTTCTTATTCATTACCCAAGTCTTAAGAACTTCTTTCAATTTTTCGTTTCCTAAAATTTCATCAATATTTTTAGGACGTATCTTTTCATATAGCGGTTCTATGCCATTCAATAGTATTTTTCACTCCTTCTTTTAAATTGAATGATGGCTGCCAGTTTAAAATTCTTTTTGCTTTTTCGTTTGAAAGAACACTTAATTCTAAATCTCCAGGCCTTTTTGGATGATAAATAGGTTTTTTTGTTATAATTAGTTTCTTCTTTCATGATATTAAAAAGTTCATTTATGCTTGTTGCCTCCCCCCCTGATGAGATGTTAATTATTTCATTTTTTTTGCTTTATTTAAAGATAAAATATTAGCTTGTATGACGTCATAAACATGTACGAAGTCTCTTATTTGCTCTCCATTTCCATAAATGAAAACATCTTGGTTATTTAGCATATTTTCTGTGAATATTGCAACCACCCCAGCTTCTCCTTTAGGAGTTTGCTTAGGCCCATATACATTTGAATATCTTAATATAGTATAATCAAGATTAAATTCTTTTGAAAAAAAACCTTATGTAATGTTCGCAAGCTAATTTTGAGATAGCGTATGGACTTATTGGATTTGGACTAAATTCTTCTGTTGTAGGAATCGGGGGGGCGTTCTCCCCATATATTGCACCACCAGAAGAAGAAAATATTATCTTTTTGATTCCATATTTTACAGATAAAGACAAAATGTTTAAAGTACCTAGAATATTTATTTCTGCGTCTTTTCTAGGATTTTCTACAGATTCTGGCACTGAGATTTGAGCAGCTAAATGAAAACATAGTCAAAATGATGAGTTTCAAAAATAATTTCCATAACTTTATAGTCTCTAATATCTTGTTGATAAAATAAAGCTAAAGGTGATAACAGATTTATATTTCCTGTTGAAAGGTTGTCAACAACGACTACTGAGTGTCCTTCTTCGAGTAATTTATCAACTAAATTTGAACCTATAAAACCCGCTCCACCAGTTACAAGTATTTTATATTTGCTCTTATCTGTCATATTAACCTCCAATGTTTTGATTTTTGAATATTTAATTATTATTTTCGATTATAATTATAACATTTATTTAGATTAATATAGAATTCTAATTTTTATTTAAAAAAATTATAGTTAAAAATACCTAGAAACAATACTAATTTTGTGTTATAATTATTTAATAATTGTTAAAAATATTAGAAACAATTGCATTATTCTACAACTCTGTTTATATATATTAGGAAGTGTATCTTATGAATAATTTAAAATTAAAATACAAAGTTCAAAAAAAATAGATGAAATCTATAGAATTATAGATTTATATTCCCCCCCTAGCGAGACTCATCTCCCAACTCACGCAAGTGTTTTTTTTACTAGCAACCTGCCCCCCCATAAGAGAAGGTTATAAGATTGTAGAATTAGGAAGCGGCATTGGACATGTATGTTTAGCTTTATCAAAATTAGTAGAAAATAGTTTGATTTATGGAATAGAAGTTCAAAAAGATTTGTATTTAGCTTCTTTAAAAAAACATACAAAACAATTGTATTAAAAATGTTGAGTTTTATAACTTAGATGTTAAGGAAATTAAATCTCTTTTTACTGCTGAGTGTGCGGATTTAGTTATTTCAAATCCACCTCATTATTTTGATGGACTTAAAAGTGATAAAAAAAGATAGAAGGGTTGCCAGGTCTGCCGACAACTTAAAGGTTATGGAAGATTTTATCTATGCGGCAAAGTATCTTTTGAAAAATAAAAGATTAGGATGTTTTGTAATTCATCCATCGATCTTATCTGACGTCTTTATATATTTAGAAAAAAAATAATTTAGAGCCCCCCCAACATATGTATATAGGATATGGTAATAAAAATAAAGATGCTCAACTTATATCGTTGATTTTTAGAAAAAAATGGAGGAAAGAATTTTGTGATTCATCCTCCAGTTTTCTTTGACGATTTGAAATAGATTTTTAAAGATAACGTATCCCCCCCAATTTCTTTGGTCAAAACACAACAGACTTACTTAAAGTAATTCATAATTAATAAGGTTTGCCCTTGAAAAGGTATAATTGAAAAAAATTGAAACGTCTAACAAATTAATGTTTTAGAATTTCTAAAGTGGGTACAAAATAATTTTACATTTGAGGAGGTGTTGTTTTGGCTGAATATGAAGTATTTGATCCAGTAGATCCTAATGATGAGTTCAAAGAATATAGCAACGATAGAAAACATAGGTGGCGAAATATAATAATTCTTGTTATTATAATCGCTGTGGGAGCTTATCTTCTAACGGGGGTTTATCAAGTTGGCCCTTCTGAAGTAGCTTTAGTTAAAACCTTTGGTGCATACTCTTCAACAACTGGTCCTGGCATACATTTACATCTTCCTTATCCCTTTCAATCACATGTTATCGTAGATGTTAGAACAATAAATAAGATTGAAATTGGGTTTAGAACCACAAGTTCTGGCAGAACTACTTCTTATGTATTCGTTGAAGAAGAAGCGGAAATGATTACAGGAGATCAAAATATAATAAGTATAGAAGCTATAGTGCAATATAGAGTTAGTGATCCCGTAGATTATGCTTTAATGTAATTCAGGGAGACGATTTAGTAAAATTAACTTCTGAGAGCGTTTTGCGAGAAATGGTTGCGTTATTAGAGTTAGAAAAAGTTTTAACTACAGAAAGAGATAAAGTAGCTATGGAAACTGCAAGAAGAATACAAGAAATCATGAACGATTATGAAGCAGGTATTCAGATAGAAAATGTTTACTTACAGGATGTTACACCACCTGATCCCGTAGTTCCTGCGTTTGATGATGTTAATAATGCTCGTCAAGATCAGCAAACTTCTATAAATGAAGCCCAAAGATATGCAAATGATGTAATTCCTCGTGCTGAAGGAGAAGCAGTAAAAATTTTAAACGATGCACAAGCTTATGCTTATGAGCAAATATCTAAGGCTACTGGCGAGGCTGAACGATTCAGAATAATGTTAGAGGAATACCGAAAGTCAGAGGAAATAACAAAGAACAGATTGATTTTAGACTCTATACAAAAAAAATGCTTGAAAATTCAAAAATAAAAGTTATATCTGAAAAAGGAGATACCTTAAACTTCATCAATATAGCTGAGGTTATGGGGGGGATGATTGAGATGACGAAAATGACTATTTGGGCAGTTACAATAATAATTGTATTTTTAGGGCTTTTCTTTGGATTAACATCTTTTTACATAGTAGAACAAACTCAACAAGCAGTTGTACTTAGATTTGGAGAGATTAAAAATGTAAGAACCGAACCTGGCGTTTACGTAAAAGCGCCATTCATCGACAATGTTGTCAAGTTTGAAAAAAAGATTTATGATTTATGATATTCCAGTAGAAAGAGTCATTACTTTCGATAGACGTACTGTTCTAGCAGATACTTATGCAATATGGAGGATAGAAGATCCTAAAAGATTTATAGAAACATTGGGAACTATGGAGGTAGCAATGACAAGGATAGACGATATTGTTTATTCTCATGTTAGAGATGTAATAGGCACATACTCTTTTTCAGAAGTATTATCTATACAAAGGCTTAAAATATTAGAAGAAATAAAAAAAACGTAGTGTAAACTCTTTAAAAGATTTTGGAATTAGTATAATAGATGTTAGACTAAAAAGGACGGATCTACCTCAAGAAAATACTCAAGCTGTTTATGAAAGAATGAAAAGTGAAAGATATGCTATGGCAGCTCAACTTAGGGCTGAAGGAGAAAAGAAGCTCAAAAAAAATGAAGGCAGAGGCTGATAAAAAAAAGTCAGCATAATAAAATCAGATGCTCAAAAGAGGCTGAAATCATAAGAGGAACTGGGGAAGCTAGTGCTACTAATATATATTCAGAGGCATATTCACAAGATATGGATTTTTATGAATTACAAAAAAATAACTCAAATTTATAAAGAATCATTTGAAAAGAGTATTTTGGTGATTCCAAACGATTCACCTTTGTTAAAATATTTCTATAATATGAAATAACCGTTGAGATTTTAGTATACACAAATAAATTATGGATTATTTTGAATTTATAATGGGTTAAGGGCGGAGCCCTCCCTCTTTCTCAGCTATAAGTACTAAATAAAGTTGCACTTATTAATAATCGTTTTTGAATTTTTAGTGGGTTAAGGGCGGAGCTCCCTCTTTCCCAGCTATAAGTACCGAAGAATTTAAAGAAATTAAAAGATAATGAAGATTAGAAGTTGGTAAGTATTTTGTAAAAAAATCAAATACGAAACTTATATATATATTGCAGATTTTAGAATTTCTAAAGGGAGGGTTTTAAACTGAATGTTTTAGATCTAATAACTCTTAAAGAAGTTTATAAAATAATCGAGAATTAATTGAATTTGTTGATAACAATACATTGCCCACAGTATTTAAAGAAGATTATGAAGAAAAGAAAAGAAATATATTTAAAAGATTAAATCAGGTCAAAGACTTAAAAATCTTGACTTATTGGGATGAAGCATATCCTGATCTTTTGAAAGAAACAAATGATCCCCCCCTATCATTATTTACTATTTTGGAGATATTTCTTTGATGAAAAGTATGAAAGTATCAATTGTTGGTAGTAGGAAGCCAACCAGTTATGGAAAAACGGTTTGTGAAAATATAGCAAAAACATTAGATAGTTATACCATTGTTAGTGGAATGGCTTATGGAATAGATTCTATAGCCCATATAAATTCCAAAAAGACTATAGCAGTTTTAGGAAATGGAATAGATGTTGTTTACCCCAAATCAAACGAGAACCTGTATGCCAGAATAAAAAAAATGAAGGTTTAATTTTATCAGAGTACTTTCCCGGAACTAGGCCTGCAAGGTATACATTCCCTTATAGAAATAGAATAATTGCTGGACTTTCAGAAAAAAACCATTGTAGTAGAAGCTTCAAAGAAAAGTGGCTCACTTATTACTGCTAGGTATGCCCTAGATTATGGGAGAGAAGTTTTAGCTGTGCCTGGGGATATTACACGTATAAACTCATATGGAACAAATTACCTCATATATAGTGGTGCTACGCCAATAATTTCTTTAGAGCAACTTAGAGAATTATTCAGAGTTAACAAGACTTTTGATAATAACAATACAATCATAGAAGATAAAAATTCTATATTAGAGAATCATATACTTCAATCAATAATGAATGGGAAAGATAATTTAGATCTAATTTGTGATTCTATAAATGAAGATGTATCATTAATTTTATCAACTATAATGAAAATGGAAATAGAAGGTGTTATTGGTCAGGAAAATGGAGTTTACTATATTTTGAAAGAAGGAGAGTGATCCCATGCCAATATTGACTGATGATGAAATTAAAATGTTAATAAACGCAGAGTGCCATGATCCTTTTATCTATCTTGGTTTAAGAAAATTAGATGAAAAAAAATCTTATTGTGAGAACTATTCAACCTTTTGCAAAAGAAGCTTATTTGATAACACAAGATAAGAAAATCAAACTAGATAAAATACATCCTAGCGGGCTTTTTGAAAAAAAGATAGAAGGAACAGAGTTTTTTTTGAATATGAATTTGAATATGTTGCCCAGGATGGACATAAATGGCGTACTATCGATCCCTATTCTTTTCTACCTGTTATTTCTGAATATGATAGGTATCTATTTAATGAAGGGAATCATTATAAGATATATGAAAAATTAGGGGCACACCCTATGAAGATAAAGGGTGTAAATGGGGGGGTATTATTTGCAACTTGGGCACCAAATGCCAAAAGGGTAAGTGTGGTAGGTAATTTTAATAATTGGGACGGAAGAGTTCATCAAATGAGAGTACTTGGTGTATCAGGCATTTGGGAAATCTTCATTCCAAATGTAGTGGAAGGGGGGGATTTATATAAATTTGAAATTAAAACTCAAAATGGTGAGATACTTCTAAAAACAGATCCTTACGGAACCTATTTTGAAGTTCGACCTAACACTGCTGCTATAGTTTATGATGTTGACGATAAGCATAAGTGGCAGGATGAAGAATGGATGGAAAAAAAGGGAAGGAATTAATTGGTTTGAAGAACCTATCTCGATATATGAAGTTCATTTGGGTTCATGGGCAAGAAAAGATGGAAATGAATTTTTAAATTATAGAGATTTAGCTCAAAAATTAGTTAAACATGTTAAAGAACATAATTTCACACATATTGAATTACTTCCTATAGCAGAACATCCTTTGGATATATCATGGGGTTATCAAGTCACTGGTTATTTTGCTCCAACAAGCAGATTTGGTAAACCCGAAGATTTTATGTATTTTGTTGATGTAATGCATCAAAATAATATAGGAGTCTTTATTGATTGGGTTCCTGGACATTTTCCAAAAGATTCGTTTGCTTTGGGTAGATTTGATGGGACAGCGCTATATGAACATTTTGATCCAAGGCTTGGAGAACATAAAGATTGGGGGACATATATATTTAATTATGGAAGGTACGAAGTAAAGAATTTCTTGTTATCCAATGCATTATTTTGGTTGGAAAAGTATCATATTGATGGATTAAGGGTAGATGCCGTTGCATCTATGGTTTATTTAGATTATAGTAGAAAAGATGGAGAATGGATACCTAATAAATATGGTGGAAGAGAAAATTTAGAAGCAATTGATTTTTTTTAAAACAATTAAATACAGTTGCTTACCAGTATTTTCCTGGAATCTTAACAATAGCAGAAGAGTCCACAGCTTTTCCTGGTGTAACAAAACCAGTTCACTTGGGAGGATTAGGGTTTTCATTTAAATGGAATATGGGTTGGATGAATGACACTCTAAGGTATTTTAGTAAGGATCCTATATTTCGAAAATATCATCAAAACGATCTGACGTTTTCTTTACTTTATGCCTTTTCAGAAAATTTTATCCTCTCTATATCACATGATGAAGTAGTTTACGGGAAAAGGTCTCTTTTAGAAAAGATGCCAGGGGGGGATGATTGGCAAAAATTCGCTAATCTTAGGTTATTTTATTCTTATATGTATGCACATCCTGGTAAAAAGTTACTTTTTATGGGTGCGGAAATTGCTCAAAGAAAAGAGTGGGATTGTTTGCACAGTTTAGATTGGCATTTGCTACAATATGAACCTCATGAGAAAACTAGTGTTTTTTTAAAGGATTTGAACAAGATATATAAAAATATAAATCACTTTTGAGGTAGATCATAGTTATGATGGATTTGAATGGATAGATTTTAATGATACAGAAAACAGTGTTATCTCTTTTGTCAGAAAATCTAAAAATCAAGAAGAATTAATAGTTTGCATTTTTAATTTCACACCTGTACCGAGAGAAAATTATAGAATAGGAGTACCCAAAAAAAAGGTGTTTATCAAGAGATATTAAATAGCGACTGGAAAGAATACTATGGCAGTGGAATTGATAATCCAAAAGAGGTTTATTCACAAGATGTTCCAATGCATGGAAGAGAACAATCCATCATTTTGACTTTACCACCATTGGCTGGTATGTATTTTAAATATATAATAAAATGAATATAATGGAGAAGATGTAATATATGATGTTAAAAGCTTATGGGAAAGTTAATCTCTATTTAGATGTAATAAAAAAAAGGGACGATGGATACCATGATATATTAACCTTGTTTCAATCCATAAAAGAACACGATATTATTTATGTGGATTTTTCTGAAAAAGAATTTTTTTGAAAGTGAACCAGAGTTGTCAATACCCTGGAAAGATAACATATTAAAACAAACAATAGAAATATTTAAAAAAAGAAACCGGTATTTATGATTTTAACTTAAAAATAAAATTAGTAAAAAAAACTCCCGCTTGGAGGGGGCGTTGGCGGCGGAAGTGCAGATTCCGCTGCTCTTTTAAGATTTTTAGCGAAAAATTTTAATATATCAGAAAGAGATATATTTGATATTGCCAAAAAAATAGGAAGTGATGTTCCTTTTCTATTAAATGGAGGAACCGCCATAGGAAGAGGTAAAGGAGATATTTTAGAGTATTTGGAACCGTTAGATATTAATATAAAATTATATCCGATGCCTTTAAGAATAGACACTAAAAGATGTATGAACTATTGGATCAGCAATGGAAAGAAATAAAGCATAAAGGGGACCCCCCCCATCTTCTATATTGTTCGTTAAAAAAAACAAAAACGTTGAAGTTGCTAAAAAAACGCCTTCAACGTATTTGAACAAATTGTTTTTAAAATAAATCCTCAATTGCAAGAACAAAAACATGAGATAGAAAAAGAAAAAGGTACTATTTTGCACTTATGAGCGGAACAGGAAGCACTATATTTAGAGTTTGTGAGTGAAATTATCAAATATGTTGCTTATCCAATTTATAGACAAAAGCTATGATTTCTGCAGCTATTTCATAAAGTTCAGAAGGTATTTCATCATCTAAATCAATACCATAGAAATCTTCTACAGCTTTTTCATTTTTGATAATGGGTATATTTTCCTTTTCAGCGATCTCCAGAATTCTTTGGGCTATCAGATCCATGCCTTTTGCTACTACTTTTGGTGCATTATCTACTCCTTTTTTTATACCGTAATGCAACAGCCTTCTTTTTCTCCATTATCTTTATCTCGCTTTTAAAGATAAAAAAATCTTTTAGGGTTTTTATTATGTAGTCGATATCTCTTTTGGTAACCCAGTAATTTGTTACAAACCTAAACATTCCATTTTCAGGGGGATTAATTTTTATACCTTTATCCAAAAAGTAACTTACCATCTCTTCAACATTATCAATGTTCAAAGTGAAAAACCA
>JMBV01000598.1_pt1 | contig 10254 bp, 13 predicted proteins | sample 616531 | NCBI WGS metagenome assembly JMBV01 (sample SAMN02727904, study PRJNA239997) | anaerobic digester metagenome | biome: anaerobic digester; isolation source: mesophilic anaerobic digester inoculated with municipal waste water sludge... | place: Germany: Bielefeld University, CeBiTec ... | reverse complement strand
AAATATGAAGCAAATAAAAAAAATATTAAAAAAAATTAGATGGAATACTATATGAATCCATAGGATATGGATATATTCCGTTGATGATTACAAAACACTGTCCTATAGCATTGGTGAAAAATTGCCATAATGATAAAAATTGTGATATTTGCCATTATAATAAAGGATATGGTTTAAGAGATAGAAAGGGTATAGATTTCTATATGGATAGAAGCAAAGGTTGTACTACAATATATAATTCTGTTCCATTGATGATATTGGACCACATTCATCAGATATATAATAATGGTATAGATATGATAAGATTGGATTTTACCTTTGAAAATGAAGGCATAAAAGAAATACAGGAAATATATTATGACTATGCAAATAATAGAATAGACAGAGAAATAGTTGAGAAATTTATTCAGAATTACAGAAGCAAAAAAACATATAACAAAAGGCCATTATTTTAGAGGCGTTATATAACACAGAGGTGATCTAATGGAAGCAAAAACCTATAAGGTATTGGAATATGATAAAATTGTTAAAATGCTTGTAGAAAAAGCAGAATCTCAACTAGGCAAAAATATGGCTAAAAATATTAAAGCTTCATCAGATATAGAAGAAGTTGAATATATGCAAAGGGAAACTCAAGAAGCTTTGAGATTGTTTATAGATAAGGGTACTCCTCCTTTATATGGAATTTATGATATTTCTCATGAATTGAAGATGGCAGAGATTGGAGGGGGGGTATTAAGCCCTGGTTCACTGCTAAAAATATCCGACTCTTTAAGGGTTTCACGGAATTTAAAAAGATATATTAAAGAGGTTAGAGAACAAGGGAAATTGGATTGTCCCATTGTTCAGGGGGGGTTAATAGAAGATTTAAGGACTTTTAAGACTATTGAAGAAGAAATAAACAATGCAATCGTTGGAGAAGATGAAATATCGGATAATGCAAGTGGGGGGCTCTTAGGAGCATACGAAGGCAGATAATGAATAAAAACGATTCCATTAAAGATAAGTTAAATTCCATTACCAATTCCAACAAGTATAAGAAGTATTTACAAGATAGCATAGTAACTGTAAGAGATGGGAGATATGTGGTACCAATAAAGCAGGAATACAAAAGCTATTTTCCTGGAATAGTTCATGATCAATCCTCTAGCGGTGCCACTTTATTTGTGGAGCCTATGGCAGTAGTAGAGTTAAATAATGAACTGAGGGAATTGGAAATAAAAGAAAAGGAAGAAATTGAAAAGATATTACGCAAGCTGTCGAATTTAGTTGCAGAAGAAGCCTCATCTATAAAAAAAACAACCAAAAAAAATACTTCAAAGATTGGATTTTATATTTGCTAAAGGTAAATTGGCATTAGAGATGAATGGTACTAAACCTAATCTTAACAATAAAGGATATATAAATATTAAGCAAGGAAGACATCCTTTGTTAAAGGTAGATAAAGTAGTTCCTATAGACATATATATTGGAAAGGATTTTAACACTTTAGTTATAACAGGTCCTAATACAGGTGGGAAGACAGTAACTTTAAAGACTGTGGGATTATTAACATTAATGGGGGGGCAATCTGGTCTTCATATACCAGCAGATTTTGATTCTGAAATAGGAGTATTTGATCAAGTATTTGCTGATATTGGTGATGAACAGAGTATAGAACAGAGTTTGAGTACTTTTTCTTCCCATATGACTAATATAGTTAATATATTAGAAAAGGTAGATGAAAATAGTCTTGTTTTATTTGATGAATTAGGAGCTGGTACTGATCCTACTGAAGGAGCAGCTTTAGCTATGTCGATACTAGAACATTTATTGAAAAAGAACATAAGGACTATAGCAACCACTCATTATAGTCAATTGAAGATATATGCTTTGACAACAGAAGGAGTTAGAAATGCTTCAGTAGAATTCGATGTAGATACCTTAAGCCCTACTTACAGATTGCTTATAGGCGTGCCAGGGAAATCCAATGCTTTTGAAATATCTAAGAGGCTAGGTCTTCAGGATTATATAATAAACTATGCTAAAACATTGGTTTCAAAAGAAAGTGTAGAGTTTGAAGATGTATTACAAGCTATAGATAGAGATAGAAAAATTATAGAGGAAAATCGATTTGAAGCAGAGAAGCTGAAATATGAAGTGGAAAAGTTAAAAGAAGAGTTAAGTAGAGAAAAGGAAAAAAACAAAGGAAACTAAAGAAAAAAATTATATTAAAAGCTAAAGAAGAAGCTAGGAATATTCTTAGAGCTGCAAAAGAGGAATCGGATAATATAATAGAAGAGTTAAGACAAATATCTCAGGATATAGAGAAAGAAAGAAGTAAAAAGATTTACCAATCTCAAGAAAAATTAAGATTGAAGTTGAATGAAGTAGAAAATTCTATATCCGATGATATACTAAATGTAAAATCTAATGAACCACCAAAGAATCTCAAAATAGGAGATACAGTAGAAGTGCTATCCTTAAATCAAAAAGGGACTGTACTTGAATTACCAGATGAAGATGGAAATGTAGTTGTACAGGTGGGGATTATGAAGGTAAATGTTCATATTTCCACTTTAAAGAGGGCTGAATCAGATGAACTGGATAAGGGTAAGGTTAGCACCAAAAATATAATAAGGACTAAGTCAGCAAATGTACAAAAGGAAATAGATTTGAGAGGAAAAACTTTAGATGAGGCATTACTAGATTTGGACAAATATATTGATGATGTATATCTAGCGGGTATTAAGGAGGCTTATATTATTCATGGTAAAGGCACTGGAGTTTTGCGTAGTGGCATTAATTCTTATTTAAAAGGACACAAGCATATAAAATCTTCTAGAATGGGTAAATATAACGAGGGTGGAGATGGGGGGGTAACAGTGATAGAGTTGAAATAACTCCTTGAATTAATTTAAGTAATATTGTATATTATAGATTAATAAATAAATATTTAAATCCATTGAAGAAGAGAGTAGAGTATACATTTTGTTTCAGCGAGCTGGAGATGGTGTGAGCCAGTACAGAAAGTATATTTGAAAAGAACTTCTGAGGATAAATCTGAAATAATATTAGGATATTACGCTGATAGCGTTATAAACTTCGAGTGGGCATTAGCAACAAGAGTGGTAACACGGGATAGCTCTCGTCTCTTATAAGAGATGAGGGCTAAATTTAATTAATATTAGAGGGAGGAATGAATATGATAGATTTTAAAAAGGAAGTAGTAAATTGTATACATGAAGTAGAGAGCAATTTATCCAAAGATGAAATAGAAGCATTGATAGAGATTCCACCCAATTATGATATGGGTGATTATGCATTTGCATGTTTTAGATTAGCCAAAGTGTTTAAAAAAAGCGCCTAATATTATTGCAAAAGAGTTAGCTGATAAAATTCAGAGAAATAAATATTTCGAAAAAAATTGAAAATGTTGGGCCTTATGTAAATTTTTCTATAAACAAAGAGAAATTAACAGAAACAGTACTCAATGAAATAGTAGAAAAAGGGGGGGATAAATTTGGATCTTCAAATGTAGGCAAGGATAGGACAGTATTAGTTGAATTTTCATCACCTAATATTGCTAAACCCTTTCATATAGGGCATATTAGGACTACAGTTATAGGGCATTCCATATATAGAATATATAAATTTCAAGGCTTCGATACAAAAGCATTAAATCATTTAGGAGATTATGGAACTCAATTTGGAATGCTTATTGTTGCATATAAAAAAATGGGGGGGAGATAAATCAATTATAGAAAAAGATCCTATAAACGAACTGTTAAAACTATATGTTAAATTTAATGAGGAAGCTGAAAAAGATGAAATTTGATGGAAGAGGCTAGATACTGGTTTAAAGAATTAGAAAATAAAAATGAAGAGGCCCTTAAACTTTGGCAATGGATAAGGGATATTAGTTTGAAAGAATTTAATAAAGTATATGATATGTTAAATATTAAATACGATTCCTATAATGGAGAGTCTTTTTATTCAGACAAGATGCCACAGGTAATAGAAGAATTAGAAGAAAAAGGGCTTCTAAAGGAATCAAAGGGAGCTTGGATAGTGGACTTAGAACCTTATGATATGCCTCCAGCTTTAATAAAGAAAAGTGATGGCTCTACGCTTTACATTACAAGGGATTTAGCAGCAGCTATATATAGAAAAGAACACTATGATTTTTATAAAAATATTTATGTAGTAGCTTCAGAGCAAAACCTTCATTTTAGACAATTAAAAAAAAGATTTTGGAATTAATGGGATATGACTGGGCAAAGGATTGTATCCATGTGAATTTTGGTATGGTTAGTTTAGAAGATGGTAGTTTATCAACACGCAAAGGTAGAGTTATTTTTTTTGGAAGATGTATTAAACAAGGCAATTGAAAGTACATTAAAAATCATAGAAGAAAGAAATCCAAATTTGGAAAATAAAGAAGAAGTAGCAAAGCAAATTGGAATAGGAGCTGTAGTATTTCAGGAATTATTCAATAGTAGAATAAAAGATTATGTTTTCAGTTGGGATAGGACTCTTAGCTTTGAAGGAGAAACAGGACCCTATGTACAATATACTCATGCAAGGGCTAATAGTCTTTTAGAAAAGGGCAAATTTAGAATAGAAGATGAAGTGGATTACCATCTATTGAAAGAAGATGATGAGACAAACTTGGTGAGATTATTATACAAGTTTCCAGATGTGGTTTTAGATGCAACTTATAAATATGAACCTTCTTTTGTTACAAGACATGTAGTTGAAATAGCTAAGGCTTTTAATAAATTTTATAACTCCTGCCCTATTTTATCAGTAGAAGAGGAGTTAAAGAAAGCTAGATTAATGTTGGTATTTGGAACTAAAACTGTAATCAAAACTGGTTTGTTCTTGCTAGGTATGGAAGCTCCAGATAGGATGTAGGAGAGGATATGATGGATGATAGGAAAATTATCAAACCTCTATTATTTGCTTTTAATGAGGACATTAGACTGAATAATAGGCCTTCCCATATTACGGATTTAATGGTGTTAACCATTAAATCCTTAATTCCTTCAGAAAATAATGTAAAAGTATATATTGATTATAAACGATTTAGTGAAGAGATTAAACTATGGAAATATTACAAGCATGGGGGGGAGAATAATTCTATATTGAATATATTAGGAAATAAAGACTCCTTTATATATTGGAATGAAGAAGATGATACTGCTTATCTTCGATTAATTCCAATAGTGTTGGTAAATAAAGAATACACCTATGTTCAAGAGGAAATAATAAAAAAATTTATTGTTTACTACAGGTAATTTGGAGACTTTAATTGAAGGGATTATATTATCTAAATTGTTATATCTTTTAATCAATGAAGAAAAAAAATATAATTGAAAAGTTAAAGGAACAGTTAATCAATTTTTCTCAAGTGGATTTTATAGAAAAATATGCTGACTATATTAGATTACCCTTAAATACATATCCAGGAAACTTTACAGTAGCTTTTGAACAGTATAAGATAGATGCAATTAATGTATTAAATTTTTCACATTCAAAATATTTTTATACACTTAAGGATTGTTTGGGATCTATATTTAATGGTAAGTTAGGAAGTACTTTATTTGGAAAATCCATAAACTCATTAATAAAAGATGTAGACGTAGAAAATATACTAAGGATGATTTTTATGAAGAGTTGTGCATCTATATTTATAATCTGAGAAAGGGAAGGATTAATCCTGAAGCTTTAAGAATAGAAAAATATTGTCTTCCAGATGTTTTTCAGTTTAATGTTGGGGATGAGTTTTATCACTCTTTATTAAATTATACTAAAATAATAAAAAAAAGAATATGCTGAAGATAAAACCATTCTACTTTTAAGTACTAAATCTGGTATATATAAATTTATAAATTAAACCTTCCTTAATTGGAAGGTTTATTTTATGTATATAGCTTAAATCAATAGGAATCGTTTAAATAGGCTAAGAATTCTTCTTCACTACTTTCTGATAGAGAAGATAATTCTTTTAAGATATTCTCTCTTAAAGTTAAGAAAGATTGAATGTTGGTATGGGTACCAGTGTACTCTAGGGCCTCTATTATCATAAGCATATCTTGTTTAGACATTTCTTGGATAGAAATTTTGTCGAATTTTCTCATGAAATATCTCCTTTCATAAAATGATGTATTAATTATATTCTATACTTTTTTTGTATAAACCTTCAATATGTCTATAAGTGGATTTAATAATGTTAATAAAACTATTTAATAAAGATTAGAATAGTTTGTGTTATAATGGAAATAGTTTAAAAAAAAGAGAGGTTGAAGACATGAAGACGATATTAACTACTTTAAATTCAAAGTATATCCATACTGCGCTTTCAATTAGATATTTAAAGTCCTATTCCCAGGATATAACTGATATTGATTTAATGGAATTTACTATTAATCAAAACGTGGATTTTATAGCTGGTGAAATATATAAAAGGAATCCAGATATTATTGGTTTTTCTACTTATATATGGAATAGGGATAAAACTTTAAAGGTATGTGAAACCATAAAACTTGTTTACCCTGATGTAAAGATAATACTGGGAGGCCCTGAAGTGTCTTTTGATGGTCAGGATCTAATGGATGAACACTGGTATATCGATTTCATTGTCTATGGAGAAGGGGGAAATTACCTTCAAAGAATTATTAGAGAGCATATTAATGGGAAAAAAAGACTATAGTTATATAAATGGACTAATCTATAGAAAAGGAGATTCTATTATTCAAAATCCCCCCCTAGGAAACTGATTAAAAACTTAGATAATATCCCATCTCCTTATAGTTTTATTGGTGATGAATTTAAGAACAAGATAGTATATCTTGAAAGTTCAAGAGGCTGCCCATTTAATTGTCAGTTTTGTTTATCATCGACTATAAAGGGGGTAAGGTATTTTAGCTTAGATAGGGTAAAGGAGGACTTAGAAAAGCTTATAGATGCAAAAGTAAAGCAAGTTAAGTTTGTGGATAGAACTTTTAATGCTAACAAGGAATATGCAATGGAGATAATGAATTTTATTATGGAAAAAGATCCCCCCCATAATATGAATTTTCATTTTGAGGTTACAGCCCATTTACTAGATGATGATATGCTTAAATTTTTAAAAAGAGCTAAAGAAGGATTATTCCAATTTGAAATAGGAGTACAGTCTACTAATGTAAAAACATTAGAGGCTATTGGCAGAAAAACTAATTTACCTAAATTAAAAAAAAGTAACTGAAGAGATAAAAAGCTATAATAATATACATCAGCATTTAGATTTAATTGCAGGTTTACCCTATGAGGATTATGATAGTTTTAAGGACTCTTTTAATTATGTGTATGAAATAAAACCAGAAAAAAATACAATTGGGTTTTTTTTGAAACTTTTAAAGGGTTCTGGTTTAAGGAATAAAAGGGGGGGAAAATATGGATTTAAGTTTTTAGATTCTCCTCCATATGAAGTATTGGAAACAAATTATATAAAATATGAAGAAATGTTAAAATTAAAAGGAATAGAAGATTTAGTAGAAAAATATTATAATGAAGGGTATTTTGAACACTCAATTGAGTATATTATAAAAAAAATCATTATAAAAGCTCATTTGATTTTTATGAAGATTATTTAAAATATTGGGAAATGCGGGAATTTAATTGGGTATCCCATAGCAGAAATAGATTATATGAAATATTGATACATTTTTGCAAACATAAAGGTTTTGTAGATTTTAATATTATTATGGAAGTGATAAAATATGATTATATATATAATAATAAAAACCCCCCCAATATTCCTAAATTTTTTTCTAAGAGAAGAAGTAGCTTTAATTCAGAGAAATAAACACAATATATTAAAAGATGGTAATATATTGTATGACCTTCTGCCTCACTATAAAGATAAAGCTACAAAGGATATAATAAACCAAGTTCATATTGAAAAGTTTAAAATAGATATTATTCAATTAATAGATAGAGCATACAATGTGACTACAGATATTATACAGGATAGCTATATTTTGTTTGAATACAGAGATGGGGTCATAAATAGATGTTCAAGTTATGATATAACTGATTATATTTAAAGGAGTGACGAAAGTTGAATTTAATAAAGGATTTGTTATTAGTAAATAAATTAACTATGAAGAAAAGCATAAAAAGTTTTAGTAAAAATTGGATGTTAATATTTACAGGTCTGGTTTATACTTTTTTTAAATATTTTAATATTGTTTATATTGAATACTTTTTTTTAAAGGGCCTTTGTATATATTAGTAGGATTTATAATGGCTATTGTAAGTAGTAGTCTGATATCCAATTATCTATATCTTCTATCTAATATTATAAATTATGATAGGATCACCATGGGAAATTTTAAAGAAGGATTTAAATTTTATCTATGGAAGATATATGGAGTATTTTTTTATAGCGTGGATTGCAAATTATTTATTGTCTTTATTAACTGGAATACTTGGAACAAGTGGAGATTTAGTGAATAAAATAATTAGTATTATAATTTTGATTGGATTAAATCCTTTACCAGAGACTATATACCAAAAATATTATTCGCCTTTTGAAAGCATTCAATATGCTTTTGAGTTTATGAAAGGGAATTGGTTTAATTGGTTACTACCAAATATATTATTGTATTTACTCTTATATTTAGTTACTGGAAAGGTTATAGTGGATTTATTTGCAACCCACTTAAGTTTTGGCTTGGATTTGAGCCTTAAAGGTATAGGGGGGGTATATATTTTAGGACAGGTAGTTTTTTTCATTTATTATGATATATAGGGGGGGACATTTATTCAAATTGTTAAGCACTAGTACTAGAAGAAAAAGAATGTATATGAATGAATTTTATGACTAGAAGGTGAAACCATGAAGACGATAGATGAATATTTTAAACAAAACACGGATAAAATTTCTTTTTTTTAGAACTTAAAAAAAGGTACTAATATACAAATTGGGGGGGATTTTATCCTTCAAGAAGATTTACCTATGCCTATCTTGATAGACACTTTGATAGAAGGAATAAAAGAGGGAAATATTTATAAAGAAATTGAAATATCCCATGTAATAGACGGAATCATTTTTTTTGATGGGAATTGACATTAATTTTAAATACAATAAAGAATACAAAAAAATTACTATATGAATATAATCCTAATATTGAAGATTATATCCTATATAAAGGATTTAAATATATAGTAGATAACAATATAGAACATGGGGGGGCTATATTTTTAGAGCATTGGTGAATATAAACGATAGCAATATTAATGGGGGGGTATTTAATTATGCTCTATCATTGGAGAATCTAGCTATTAAATTTGATAAAGAAGGAGATTTTAAAAATCTATGGATTTTTTTGTTGGAATCTACAAAGCAATTGGAATTGATTCTAAATATGTCAGAGGATTTTCCACTAGCCTATTATAAATTAGGTTATCACTATAAACATTATCAACAATTTGTAAAATCAAAATTGGTATGGGAAAAATACTTAAATATGAATGATGATCTGGAAAGAATACAAGAAGTAAGAGAGCAATTGGAACTTATAGAAGATGATGTAATTTTTGAAGAAGGCATAAATCTCTTATCTTATGGTGAGTATTCTAAGGCATTGGATAAATTTTTACAGTTGGTTGATAGACATAAAGAATGGGGTAATGTTTTTTTATCTAACAGGTTTGGCTTATAAAGGTTTAGGAGATTATGAGAGTGCTATAGATTATTTTTATGAGGCATTAGATTTAGGATTTAAAGATATTAATGTATATAATGAATTAGGGATTTGCCTATTTACATTAGGATTTGCAAGTGAAGCTATAGATATTTTTAATATAGGAATAGAATTGGAACCAAAGGATTATAAAATATTATTTAATAGAGGTTTAGTATATTTACAAATGGGATACATGGAAAAAGCTATTGAAGATATAGAGAAAGCCCATAGATTCAATCCTGATGATACATTTATTAAAGAACAATTAGAAAAATTAAAATAAAATAATAAAATAAAAAGATAATAATAGAAAATTGGAGAAAAAAAACCATGTAATTATAGAATAATCTATTATAACTATTGTTTTTAAAGATTGAACATAAGAAAAAAATATGTTAAATTATCTAATGTTGTCAGCCATTCCTAGAGAGAGGCACAACAAGGGTTGCTTATAGCATGAAATGAAAGCACATAAAAGCTAAAAAAATGTTGACAAGAAATCAAAAATATGCTATAGTTATAAAGCACAACAGATGAA
>JMBV01000597.1_pt1 | contig 10276 bp, 17 predicted proteins | sample 616531 | NCBI WGS metagenome assembly JMBV01 (sample SAMN02727904, study PRJNA239997) | anaerobic digester metagenome | biome: anaerobic digester; isolation source: mesophilic anaerobic digester inoculated with municipal waste water sludge... | place: Germany: Bielefeld University, CeBiTec ... | reverse complement strand
TAAATCACCAGATGCTACAGAAATATTTCAAAATATAAATAATGCATATGATTTTCTAAGTGATGCGAATATAGATAGATATAATAGTATGTACTAGAAAGAAGGTTTAATTTATGAATTGGTTAAAAAAAATTTATGACAGGTAGATACGGAGTAGATCAATTATCATGGACATTAATGGGGGGGCTTTCTATTTTTGTCTCTATTTTATCTAGATTTATGAACAGTCAAGTACTAGCTATTCTTTATCTAATCCCATTAGTAATAGTTTTTTTACAGAATGTTTTCTAAAAATATAGCAAAACGGTATCAAGAAAATATGACTTTTTTTTAAATAAGTGGAATCCTATAAAAGGAAAAATAAATACTAAAATTCAGCGAATAAAAAGTCTAAAATATTATAAATATTATAAATGTCCTAATTGCAAACAAAAGCTTCGTGTACCAAGAGGAAAAGGCAAAATTTCTATTACTTGTCCTAAATGTAAAACTGTAATGATTAAAAAAAACCTAATGGTATAATAGAGTAAAGCTTAGAAATAATTATAACAATATTATTTAGGAGAGTTGTTTTCATGGAAGAAATAACACAATTTATTAAAAACAACATAGAAAAATATATGTTTAAAGGTGCTGTAATTGGCATAAGTGGGGGGGGATTGATTCTGCTGTAGTGGGGGGAAACTTTTGGTAGATGCTATTGGCAGAGATAAGGTCTACGGCCTTATTATGCCTGAAAGGGATACCCACTCTGATACCATGGATGATGCAAATTAGTATGTGATTATCTAGGCATTGAATATGAAATAATAGATCTTACAGGGGTTTTGCGAAAATTTGGAGTATATTGTCTAAAACCTCCTGCTTTTCCCTTTCCCAAATTCATGCAAGAAATATATTCTAAAAACATTTGGCGAAGGGCAGACAATGCCTTTATACAGGATTTAACCACACAAGGGGATGAAAATTTCCTAGAAGCTATGGCCTATTATAGAACTAAGCCTAGAATAAGATCTACTATGTTATATTTTGAGGCAGAAAAAAAGGAATTATGCTGTAGCTGGTTGCACTAATAAAACTGAATACGCCACGGGATTTTATACTAAATGGGGGGGAGATGAAATGTGTGATATTGAACCAATCCGACATTTATATAAGACAGAGGTATTTCAATTAGCCAGTAAATTAAATATTCCCCCCCAAAAAAATAATAGATAAAAAAAACCCAGCCCAGACATAGCCCCCCCAGGTATCACAGATGAATTTGCCCTAGGTATGGATTATATTGAATTAGACAGGATATTGATGAAAATTGAGAGCGGTGAAAATTTATCCACGGAGAATAGGGATAGTGTGAAAAAAAGCCAAGGAGATGCTGGAATTTAGTGCCTTTAGGGGAGCAAAGCAGCTACATTTATAAAATAATTAGTGCACCGAGAACTGTCCCTGGTGCACCAATTATTACTTCAAATACAATCCTACCAATTTCATATCTGTATCAAAAGAAATTGTATAAATTACATCCTTCTCAGCATATTTTGCCTTTACTACTGCAACAGCAATAGATTGACCAGAAGACTTATCTTCGACTCCTGTTAAATCAATTTTAGTAATTTCTTTATATTCTCCAAACTGTTTCACTGCATCAAACACCTGACTTAATACATCCTCTGTCATGGCCTGTTTCATTTGCTCATTACTAAGTTCCTGTATGCCTTCAGCATCTCCTTTGTTTACCATATCTACAATGCTTTTTGCTGCTTCTTCTACCTTTCCCTGGTCAAATTCATCGGATAATTTATTTTTACTACAAGCAGATAGGGTAAATATACATACTAGAATTAATAAACTAATTAGACCAATTTTCTTCTTTCTTCTCATTGATTTACCTCCATATAATATTTTTTTAGAATTAATGATATAGATAATCCCTACAACATCAAATAAGGCAAATATCCCTTCTAATAGCCACGGATTTAATTCTGAAGACATCCCAATTACTGCTATAAAATCTAGTAAGCAATGGGCTAAAATTGCCAGAATAAGATATTGGACCTTTTTACTTTTCTGGAACCCATTCCATATTATAATAGTAAAAAAAACATATGGGCTATTGTTGCAATTAGCCTCTCTACTGTAGCTATTAATAGATTCCCCGACATAATCATTAAACTAATATTTGGAATAAAAATAAATAAAACTTCCATAAATCCATGACCAAGGCCGAAAAGTATTGGCTGTAAAAATGTAGATTCCTTGGGTCTTATAAAAAAATTCCTTAAATATAAATCTAAATATTTCTTCAAATATTCCAGCAGATAAAGCAATTAAGGCCATTAATGGTATTGGATTGGACATTAGCCAAATGTTAAATTCTGTAGTTCCCTGTAACCAATTTAGTAATGGAATCCTTAGTAGTGGTTGAGAAATAAAAAAAGCATAGCATTCCTAAAAGAAACCAAGATGTTGAATATAAAAACTTTTTATTATTGCCTATGATTTACACCTTCTTTCTCAAATTTGTATTATATAATAAATTCTAGAAAAGTTAGAGAAATCCTTCTTTTTTTTAAGGAATATTTAAATATTGATACCAGGTACTAACTTATTAATTTATTGTGGTAAATCCTGGTACTGCACCGAGAACTGTCCCTGGTGCACTGCCTCAGTAGCTGGAAATATAAAAGTTATACGGGTACCTATATCTACCCTACTTAAGATTTCAAAATAAGCTCCATGACGTTCAATTATCCATTTAGCAATTGATAGCCCTAATCCAGAACCACCTGTTTCTCTTGCCCGGGATTCATCTGAACGATAAAATCGGTCAAATATATGGGGCAAATCCTCAGGTTCTATTCCAATACCACTATCTTGGACTACTATATGTATATGGCCTTCTTTTTTTAATAATTCTTAGGATAATTTTTTTTCCCATTAGGTGTATATTTTATACTATTATCTACCAGTATTCGAATAGCTTGTTTAATAAGCTGTTTATCTCCGCTAATATAGGCTGGTCTATCTAAATCCACTTCAAAATTATGACTTTTATCAATCATTTGTGTTTCCCGTATTATCTCATCTACTACTTCACAGGAGTCGAAAATTTCTTCATGAATTTGAATAGTTTCATTGTCCCCGCGGGCAAGAAAAAGAAGTTGTTCCACCAATTCCTTCATATTATCTGTCTCAGATTTAATTGCATCAATTGACTCTTGCATAGCTTTCTCATCGTTTTTCCCCCAACGATCTAAGAGATTTGCATAGCCTTGTATAACAGATATAGGTGTTCGGAGTTCGTGAGAGGCATCGGAAACAAATCGTACTTGAGATTGATAAGAATCATTGATTCTATTTAACATATCATTTATTGCAAAGGCCAAATCTTTAAGTTCATTTTGGGAACTGTCAATAGATATACGACTATCAAGTTTATTAGCATCAATATTGCTAATAGCTCCTGCCAAATCCTTAATATAAGCTCCATTGGCTTTAGACCCTATAGAAGACACTTCTGCATTGAGACTTTTTGCTGTTTCTGTTAAATCTGATAAGGGTTTAAGGGTTTTCCTAATGATTTTTGAGCCCTTATGTATATTCCCTATTAATATTAATATCTCAAATATTAGTATAATAAAAAAAATAAAGACAAAAACAATTTTAGATCAGAATCCAGATAATATATTATTTTATAGGATGAGCCATCAATAACAAATCCTATAATATACTTTAGTGAATAGGCCTTTTCCAGTAATTTTATATCCTTACCTTTCTGAGATGCTATAATATTTCGTTTTACATTATGGGATTTAATAGGTAGACTTTTTGTATTATAGGATGAAGTGTAATACCTTTTGTAGACGCACCTTTTATTACTTCATAATTTTTGCCTCCATGATCTATCATCTCTAACTTTTCTGGGGATTGTTGTATTATTTCAACTATATCTTGAGCCCCCCCTTCCTCCGCTTTCCATAGAATAACAAAAAAAACTCAATAGAAAAATAAGGACATTTATTTTCAAAAAAAACCTGAAAGCAATCGCCCTATCATTTTTACATTGAGTTTTATTACAAGAGATGAACGTATTTTGTTAGTTATTTTAGTTGAGTTTACGTTTTTTTTACTCATCTTTTATTACATACCCCCCCACTCTCCCCGTACTGTATATATTATTTTTAATCCAAAGGGTTCTTCAATCTTTGCACGAAGGTATCTAATATATACATCTACTGCATTAGTTCCTCCTGAAAAATCGTAACCCCAAATATGTTCAAGTATGGTTTCACGGCTTATAACAATATTTTTATTTTCTAAAAGATAATGTAATAAATCAAATTCACGTTTTGTCAAATATACTAAATCATCCTTTACACGAACTTCCCTTTTATTAGGATCCAGATGTAAATCTCCTATAACCAGTTCCTGTAATGTTTCTAACAAATTACCATTATCCTTTTTCCTAAGAGCAGCCCTAATTCTAGCAAGTAACTCCTCTATTGCAAAAGGCTTAGTAATATAATCATCGGCACCTCCATCAAGTCCTGTAACTTTATCTACAACTTCATCTCTAGCCGTAAGAAGTATAACAGGCAAATCAGAGAATTGTCGAATTCTCCTAAGTACCTCAATTCCATTTAGCCCTGGTAACATAATATCCAGCAACACCAGATCGAAGGGGTGGGTCTTAACAAGCTCCAACCCATCCCTTCCATTAAAAGCTTTTTCTACTTCATAGCCTTCATATTTAAGCTCCAATTCAATAAAACGTGCAATCTTTTCTTCATCTTCAATTATCAGAATCCTCACCATTAGATTTCTCACCTTTTACTTCCTTTTTTTATGCTTCCAGCTACATCAGCCACTGAATCCATGGCACGATTAATATTCTCTTTCCCTAATTCAGGACCACTAAACATATATCTATAACCAAAGAATAGTCCTATAATCATAATAGGAACAGTAATCCAAAAGGTAAATAATAGAAGAATTGCTAATATAGTTACTGGAATTGTCATTACTTTATTACCATCTTTTACAACTTCAAAATAATTCCTGTTCCCTTTACTTATTATTTTACCACACCATTTGAAAAATCTACACATTAATTCTCTAAAAGATGGACTATCTTTTATTTTAAATTCTTCATTTAGATTTTCTCCCGTCCCGTTGTCCACTGAGCTTTGTTGAGTATTTCTTGAGCTGAAAAAAACCTCCTCCCTTAGGTGGCTTAATACAGTTCTGTTTTTCAAGATTAATTATAGCTTGAAGTAAGTCCCCCCCATTAGTTTCTTCAAGGGCTGCTTTTGCCTCATCATAAGAAATATTGGCTCTTTGACGTAATTGTTCTACCTGTTCTAAGGTAACCATATACATAACCTCCTGTTATTTAATGTAATTTTATTATAACAACAGAAGCTTTGAAAACAATTTAAGGAAGATTAAAATTTGATTAAAATTTCAAATTCTTTTTTTAACTCTCCTATATAATAAATTCTAGAATTGAAATATATAGAGAAGATGCAGGTATACTATAGAACTGGGTATTCCATTCCTTCTTTCCCCCCCTCAACATACCATTTTCTAAGTATTATTATACTTGGAATCAAAGCAATCCAGCTTAAAATAACAAAGGCTAAATGCAATTTATCTAATTTTAAATAGGGAAATGTTGCAGCAATAGATGGCAGCACTGTGCCAATGGTATTTAATAAACTGTGGCCAAATATTGATAATAATAGTGAATCAGTTTTCTCATATATTATTGCATGTATACATCCAATAAAAAAAGCATAAACTCCCTGAACTATATTCCCATGAAAGATTCCAAATATTGCAGAACTTATTATGGTGGCTACAATAGTAGGCATAGCTTGTCTTAGTCTGCCATAAATTAATCCTCTAAAAATAATTCTTCAGTAATAGGAACTATAATAGCTACAATAATGAACATTCCCAAAAGGGACTCCGTATCTACAAGTCCTCCCATAATACTATCGTGGGATTCTAATAACCCTTTATAAAATAGATTACCTTCACTTAAAATCCCAATAATGGTTACCCATAGGAATGTAAGTCCAAGAACACCCAAAATTAGTATTAGACTTTCAATGAATTTCTTTTTTTTCTATTTTTGCAATGAATGATACAAAGGGTCTATCTGAATAATTCTTGGAACTTTTCTGCTTAAAATATAGAATTATTCCAAAAGTAATAATAGATAATATAGATGTTGCTGCTAAAATAGATATTGAATTATTGTCTATGTAAGTCCCAATATCAGCCCCCCCATCTCCTATAATTCCAATTCCTAATAATGCTCCATAAAATACTCCTACTAATATTGAATTGATTAAATAAACAATTATTGTGGCTAAAGAAAAACCTATAGCTCTTATTTTACTTTGACTTTTTATGATATTCATATATCACCTGTCCCTTCATTAAATTTTAGTGGTAGGCAAAACTTTCCCTGGCCATATTATTTATTCACAATAGTTAATTTTAAATTAAACCCTTGCCTACTATGGTAAAATATGAGTCTATTTTCATTTGTGGTATTCTCACAAATATCATATTTTATAAAAATGCTCCTTAATATTATTATATATCATATTTGATGTATTGCTATTATATTTTAATAAATGGTTTTTCTAATGAAATTGTCAATCCATACTACTCTCCACAACTGAAATTTTTACAATATAATCCTTATCTGTTACAGACCTAAGAGCATTTTCAATTAATTTGAGATATCTTCCTTCAATTATACTTTTATGAAAATAGTTGGGTACCGAAATGTAAAAATAATTATCATCCTTAGATATTGACCCTACTTCTAATATCCTGGCTGTTGGCAGTTTATCTAGCACTGCCTCCAAAGTGCTTCCGATAAATTTAAATTTTATTCGCATTAATTTCCCCGGAGACATAAACTGAACTCTCTTTCTAAATTCTCCATCTTTAAAATGAAAAGTTTTAAAAATAGCCTCCCCCCCCTTCAGCAAAACCTATCTATAATTACCTATACCCTTGGTATTTTTACATTCTGGATAGTTTTTACATCCTATAAATAAACCATATTTTCCAATTCTAGCCTCCATATTCCCATGGCATTCGTTGCATTTAATATTATATTTTTCTAAATAGAAATTCATAATCTCTCTGCTAATCATTTCAGTATAATCACAATTAGGAAAATTAGTACAACCTATAAAATATTTATTCCTTGTATTTCTTCTTACTATAAGGGGGGGTGATTTACATTTTTCACATCTAAGATATTTTCCCACAAAATTCCCAAATCCCGTATTTAGGCCCTGTTGGCTATTAATTAGGTGGCTTTTAATATTTAATTTAGGAATTAAATTTCTAATGGTATTTTTCCCCTCTAATCTAATTATGGAATTATGACTTATATAATTACTATTTATAAAAGGATAACCATAATATAGGATTTCCTCATTAATAATCATAATAGGTAGCCAAGTAAAATCATCCCTAACTGTAAGCCTCCTTAGATTATCTGAAATTTGATAAATATTTTCAGCCTGTATAATTATCTTGGAATTATTTTCTAAGGCCTTTAATATGTATGCCTCTATTGGTATTAAAGAATTTTCGACGGATTCTGGTGCAAGTATGTAAAGAGATTTACTATTGGTAATTTCTTCAACCATTTTTTTTGAAAAATAAATATTGTTTTTGTTCCTCAATTTTAGGAGTAAAAAAAATCTAGGTTTTTAATATTAATATTATATAGTTCACTATATATTTTTTTTCATAATTATAGATTTCCCCCCCGTCGCCTCTTAGATAATCGAAAAGTTGATACAAGGTTCCGCCCTTATCCCATCTACTATTCCAGTACTCCATATTAGAAATTAAAATGAGTTTTTCCCTAGCCCTAGTTACTGCCACATTGATTAATCTTAAAGACTTCTCTTCCCTATTATTTGTAAGTAATACTCCTGGCCTTCTTAATCTATAGCTATCTACAGTATCAAAAATAACTATATCTTTTTCAGAGCCTTGAAATTTATGAACTGTTGCACAACTTATGCTTTCTTTTAATTTAACATTAGGAAGATCCCATAATATATTATTTATAAGTTTTGATTGGGCATTATACGGGGGGGTTATAATCCCTATAGAAGTATATCCCTCATTATAGTATTTAATAGCCATTGATATACTAATAAAGGCATTAAAAATATTAAATCTAGATTTGTTTTCATCAGCCATGCAGATTGATGGCATTTGACTAGTATCTACAAGAAGTAAAGCTTCTTCTAAGGTTTTATTATTAATTACACTTTCATGATCTTTCAATAAATTTCTATAAATGTTATTACTTGCAAATTTGCTTATACTGGGATGCATTCGTCTTTGTTCATTTAGCATAATCATATTCCGGTGATATCTATTATTGTTCACACCTTCCTTAATATTTGAGAATTCAAATATATCTTTCTTTAACCATTTATCCACTAATTTCCCTTCAGAAATAGCTATTGGAGATAATTGCCTAAAGTCTCCAATAAAGGCTATCCTTCCTTTACTTAAACTTGTGGCGTAAATAGACTGAGGTATGTAGGCCATACTAGCTTCGTCTAATAATATTAGATCATAATCCCCCCCCTCAAATATAGCAGAATCAATTTGTGCTTTAGATATGGTAGTAGCTATTATCCTGCTTGTGGGACTATTTTTTTTGCTTTTCGTTACCCCTTACTATTCTTTTAAACATACCTAATTCTCTTTTAGGTTGTATAAATTCTATCTGTTTTTCCCCAATAAGGTTTTCAATGGCAAGTTCAAGTATTTGAATTTTTGCCTTTAGCTCCTTATCTAAATCTAAAGCCTGGTTATAACTATTTAAATATGGGTTTTCTTTTATAAAATCTGTTCTACTATAACCATACCTAATTATTGGAAATACATCATAAGCCCCCTGTAATCTTTGAAATAATTCTGGGCTAATTAATTTCCAAATAGACTCTATTGCACCATCTACAGCAATATTACTATGGGAAAGTATTAAAACCCTCTCTCCATTTAAAAAAAGTTTTTAATGCTATATTGGCCAAAGTATAAGTTTTCCCTGTTCCTGGTGGTCCCCCCCAAATAAAAACTATACTTTCTGACATCACCTTAGCTATTGCAGCATTTTGTCCCATATTTGTTGAAAATTCATAGTTCCCTAATGTATTGGCCTTTGGTATATCCCCCCTATTAGTTTCTTAACTAATGTTTTATTTCTATTGTTTTTGCTTTCAATTTCCCTTAATCTTTCTTGTAATTCCATTAATAATTTCCAAGGATCAGAATAAAGTTTAGCTGATTTTATTTCCCCCCCTCCTATGAAATTTTCTAGGGCTAAAAGCATTTCAAACCCTTCTGAATATATACTATAGCCTTCAAATTCCATACCTTGTACTTTTACTCTTATGGGGGGGCCTCATCCATTAGGTATATTTCCTCATCTAATTTGAATAGGTATAAATATATATCCTTTCTCTGCTGATAAAAAAAGCCATCATATATATTATTTCCTTTTCTATTGGTAGTTTTCAATTCATTTATTTCTATTTCTAAGGCTTCTATACATTCATTTATAGTTTCCCGAAATTTTAAATTTATAATCATAAAATCACCTTTTCATAATGAAAAAGAAAAACATTATTATCCAAAGTTTCGATAAAATATGGGTGCTACCCGATTCCTTTAGTATATATCCATCCTTAATTGAATATCACTTAATATCTTTATTTCTCCATCGTCATCAATATCTATAAAATTATAATTTCCATCTTCTAATTTTTTTTCTTAGATGCCTCTATTACTAAATCAGAATTATCTATTCCTATAAACTTTCGGCCTAATCCATTTGCAGCTTTTAGTGTAGTCCCACTGCCTGAAAAACAATCTAGAACAATAGAGTCTTCATTGGAGGATTGCCTAATGATAAACTTTAATAATTCTTCATTTTTTTCCGTCGGATAAACTGGATAAGCAGGGTCTTTGTATTCCCATATATCTTGTACCTTTTTGCCCTTGTGTTCATCGGCAAAGTTTTTAATCCGTGGGTTGCCTGTTTTAGACCATTCTATTAAACCCTTTTCATCTAATTCTGTAAGTTTATCTGGTGAATATCTCCAATGTCTACCTTTAGGAGGGTACATCCCTTTCCATAGGCTTTCCTTCTAAAATTTTTCGGATTAGATTTTATCCTGGAAATATCATTTTTGAAATTTTCAACTCCAAAAATTTC
>JMBV01000596.1_pt1 | contig 10278 bp, 18 predicted proteins | sample 616531 | NCBI WGS metagenome assembly JMBV01 (sample SAMN02727904, study PRJNA239997) | anaerobic digester metagenome | biome: anaerobic digester; isolation source: mesophilic anaerobic digester inoculated with municipal waste water sludge... | place: Germany: Bielefeld University, CeBiTec ... | reverse complement strand
AGTATAATTTGAGGCATTTTATTTCTTACAATTCTATTAATAGTAGTAGTATAAAAATAATTTTCACTAAAAAAAATTCCCTAGGTTCTTCTAAGGTTTTAATATCCCCATCAAATAGTAGGGCACATCTGTCGGAAAACCTTGCAGCAAATTCTATATCGTGAGTGGCCATTATTATGGTCATTCCTTTTGATTTTAAATCCAGTAATAGTTTTCCAATTTCAACTTTGGAAATAGGATCTATGCCCTTAGTGGCCTCATCTAATAGCAGTATCTCAGGTTTAGCTAATAATACCAAGGCCAATGCCAATTTCTGCTTTTCTCCTCCACTAATATCATAAGGATGTCTATTTAGTAATCCCTTTAAATCAAATAATTCTATTAAGTATTGAACATCCTCTTCACTGGCTTGGACCTTTTCAGCTCTATTATATATTTCCTCTTCTACAGTATCATGTAGAAAATAGAGTATTGGATTCTGGTCTAAATAACCTATATATTTATACCTTTCCTCTTCAGAAATTTTATAATAATTCTCTCCATTTAAATAGATTTTTCCATATTGGGGTTTGTAAGCTCCACTTAGCACCCGTAATAGTGTAGATTTACCAGAACCATTTCCCCCCCAAGTATGGATAGTATCTCTCCTTTATTAATGCCTAGATTTAATTTATCCAATACTAAAGGTCTTTCCCTTTCGTATTTAAAGGAAATGTTTTTAGCTTTTATAATTGGTTCTTTTCCTTTATTACTAGATACATTTAAAACTTTTCCCCCCCTATATCAAAATCCTTTATCCAGGCCTTTCCCTCCCTCACTGTTAGAGGCATGGAATTTTCACTTTTGTCTAATTTAAAATATAGTTTAGAAATATCCGGAAGGAAATCGAAAAACATTTTATCTTCCTTATCATATATTTCTCTAGCCACTTCTTCTGGGCTACCTTTATACTTAATATGCCCTTCCTCTAGAAAATCACTCTATCAACTATGGGAAACACCTCATCTAATCTATGTTCAGTTAATAAAACTGTTATAGAATAGTCCTTATTTAAACTTTCTAACATTTGAACAAAATCCCTAGAGGCAATAGGGTCTAATTGGGATGTAGGTTCATCTAATAATAATATTTTTGGTTGCAATAGTAATACAGAGGCCAAATTTAAAACTTGCTTTTGCCCCCCCTGATAGATTGTGTATATCTTCATACAGTCTATCTCCCATTCCAAAAAAAATTGGACGATTTCTCCCATTCTTCTTCCCATAATATCTAAAGAATAGCCTAAGTTTTCCATGGAAAATGCTAATTCGTTAATAACCCTATCTGTAACAATTTGAGCTTCTGGTTCTTGAAATACCATGCCTATGTCTGAGGCCTGTGTAAAACCATCTAAGGTCATAATGTCCTGGTTGTTGTATAATATTTTTCCATGGGTTTCTCCTTCAGGAGCTATTTCCGTTTTTAATTGTTGAATTAATGTTGATTTCCCTGAGCCTGAGGGGCCACAAATTAAAAGAAATTCTCCTTCTTCTATATTTAAATTTATATTATCCAAAGCTTTTTTTATTTTCTCTTGGATATTTAAATGAATAATCTACAAATTCTATTTGTGCCATTTAACTCTGTCCATCCCTTCTATAATTATGGGAATTCCCAAATATAATATATATAGTATGAAAAATAAGCTGGTTTTCAAATTAAACTCTATGGGGGGGAAACCTTAGGATAAATTTCGTAATGGATAATACCTTTATTCCAGGAAAATATCAATGTAAATAGAGACAATATAATAAAAATAATACAAATATATCTAATTTATCCATTCTATAATTAAAATAAAAACTTCGCTTATTGACTACACCATAGCCTCTAGCTCTCATGGATCTGGCTCTTATTATAGATTCCTCTAAAGACCATATTAATAGTATATTTAAAATCTTCATTTTCTCTATAATTTTTTTCTTTAAAACTATTACTCTTTTTTTTCTCCACCTTTTAATTTTTGCACTGTATCTATTTCCTCTGCCCTTCTCTTCAACAATGGCACAAAACCCATAGTCATCATAATTAAAAAAAACTGGTTTTAGGCAATATATCTGAAAACAAATACATAAATTTATCATCTGTAATAATTAAATTATAAGATAAAAATAATACCATAATACTTATTAGGGAAATAGATGTACAAATTCCATATACCAAGGATTCTAAAGTGATTACTCTGTCAAATAAATAAAATAACACAGTCTTTCCCCCCCTACTGGAAATAATAGGATTAATTAAAATTATAATTATGCCCATAAATATATAGAATTTTTTTTATAAGAATTTAGTTTTTCCCCCCCACCATCTTGTATAAGATTAATGGCTATTAGAATTAATAAACTGGATAATAAAAATATTGGATGATAAAAAGTCATAATTAAAATTATAGCACCTAAATAGTATAAAAAGAAGGAAGGGGGGGATGGAGGGAAGAAAATCCATAGCCCATTATTTCCCTCCCCCCCCTTTATTTTCAAATTCCCTTCCTAAATCCACTGTATATAGCCATTCTATTTTATCTCCATCACTTAGTTTATATACACCACTGCTTGATTGAGAAATCTCCCCCCCATTTACCCTAAATATCCAGCCTGATTCTGGTCCCTTGTCAAATTCGTAAATATTGTCAATGCCTTTTATATAGATGCTAGATTTTTTTACCACTGTATTCCATTTGAATATTATTGTCCTTTACCACCTGTTTTAATATATCAAAAGCTGTATCCCCATCTTCTAAATCTATTTTTGTAGTATCCAATATGCTTGTATTGTCTGGTCCAATTATGACTATGGTAACACTAGGATTGCTTTTTTTCTTCAATTTCAGAGGAAATAGGTTCTTGGTTTTCACTAGAGCTGGTGCTAGAATCAGCTTCTTTCTTTTCTACTTTATCTTCTCTATTTACAGATTTATTGGATGTAATTTCTTCTTTTTCACTATCTAAAGCTATGGAATGGGTAGGTTCATCTAGATTTCCTTCATCCTTTTCAGAAACCTCACTATCTGGGGGTTTCTACATTATTTTCTTCTACTATTATATCTTCTCTTTCAATTTCCCCCCCTTCTTCCACTTGGGATTTTTGTCCACATCCTATAAGTACAAGGCTTAGAACTAAAGTTATGGAAATCAGGATAAATAATTTCTTATTTCTCAATTTAAATTACTCCTTTCTAGGATGTTTTCCTAGTTTAATTCGGATACCCTTACAATTATAGTGGCAGACATTTCTCTTGTTACTTTTCCCTTAGGATTAAATTTCCCATTATCACCCTTCATAATGCTTAAATGGGACATTAATTTTATAGAGTATTCTGCCCAATCATGAGCCTCATCTATATCCTTTATTTCTTCACCTTCTACCACCGTATCTAATGCCAAAGCCCTAGTTATCATTACTGCCATTTCTTCTCTAGTAATAGGATCCTTTGGCAAGAACTTATTTCCATTGCCTTCAACTATTCCAGCTTCAGAAACCTTCATAACTGCATCATAATACCAAGCGTCAGATTTTACATCCGTAAATACTTCTTCACCTTCATTTGTCCTCTCTAATTTTAATAGATTAGACAATATTGTAGCAAATTCAGCCCTTGTAATATCTCCCTTAGGATCAAATAAATTGTTTCCCTTACCTGACATTAGTTCAAGTTCTGCTACTTTATTAATAGATTCCTTAGCCCAATTAGAAGCCTTATCTATATCAGAGAAATTAACCTTTGCTTTTGCAGGGAATTCTACTAATTTTGCGTCTTTCATATCATATAATTTGAAATCTTCATTTACATATCTATTATAAGATACAAGTCCTCTTAAGGCCTGTTCAGTAGTAAATCCAGAGGAACCTTCTTCTTTTTTTATTTCCAAATCCTCCATCTTCTAATTGGAAAGATAATAATTTATCTACTAAATTGCCATCCTTTACAAATCTTTCATCTTCCGTTGGATTTATATCTAAACTGGTCAATGCTATTAGAACCTGTGCTACAGATTCACTAGAATCTCCAACCCATTCATTTTCATATCCACCATCTTTCCCTTGATTTTTAGATAAATAATCTAAGGCCTTATTTGTGGCAATTTTTACTTCTTCTTTGTCCTGATAATTAGATAGTGCCTGAAGTGCCATGGCAGTCATATCTACATCGCTACCCATATCCTTAGTCCATCCAAAGCCACCATCTTCTTTTTGTCCAGCTAATAGTTCTAGAATTATATTTTCTCTAATCCATTTAGCATCATTTGGTATATCATAGTTTTTACTATCTAGTGCTATTAGTGCAAATACTCCACCATTATAACCTTGAACAAAAATGTCTTCATTATCATATATTTTTTTCTATAAAATTATAACCAAATAAATCTGTAGCATCTAAGCCTAGGGAAGAAGCTACTATGGAATATTTAGCATAGTCTATTGCAGATTTAAATTCCCCTTTGCTAGCCTTTATTTCTTCTCTAAATTCAATTAAACTGGTTTCTGGAATTTCTTTATCCATGCGAGCCAAGTCCATAATTGCCCATGAATCAATTTCATCATTTTCTATTAGCCATTTCGCCCCCCCACTGTCCATGGACTTTACTAATTTATCTTCTGCAAATACATTTAAAGGTATTAATGTAATTATCATCATTAATATCATTAAAGATGATATGGTTCTTTTAAAATTTTTGTTAAATTTATTCATAACACACCCTCCTTATAATATAAAAAAACATCCTTCTTACCCCAAGGCAGAAAGATGCAATAAATAATACATCTCCCATCCTCGTGTAGATTTTAACAATTTTATAGTAGGTTTCCTGGCTTAGATTCATTGTAGACTATGCCTTCCCAAATTATTCAGTGGCCTATTATAGTCTAACTCCTCATTACAGTGGCGGGACCGCATTGGTTTTTCACCAATTTCCCTTTCTATAAAATTAATATTTAATTTAATTTTATAGTATCAAAATTGCAATACCATGTCAACAGTCCTATATTGTATTCCTAGCACAGTTTAGGCATTTTAGAATATTATATATAAAGTATGAAATTTAGGAGGTTTATTATGAATTACAATCGTATACAAATACCCCCCCAGATGCCTATATTGGGCCCCCCCTATAGCTTCCCAGAGGTTATACAGTTTATATATGAGGCGATTATTGGAGAAGCCACTGCTGCAGAATTTTATTCTAGACTAATTCAAGATGCCCCCAGATGAACTCCATAGAGAATTTATCCAGCATGCCCATGATGATGAATTGGAGCATCTATATAGTTTTACAAAATTGTATTGCTATTTAACAGGTACCTTACCTCAATATACTATAGAGCCCGTTATGTATGAAAACTATAAGGCTGGATTACTTATGGCCTTAAAAGATGAATTAAAGGCAGGAGAATTTTATCGAGACGTACAGCTTACAAATATGGATATGTTAATTAGAGATACTTTTTACCTCGCCATGGTAGATGAATTAGAACACGCTACTATGTTTAGTACCTTATACAATACTTTATAAAGGCCCCCCCTAGGGGGGGCTTTTTTTTATTGTCAAAACTATTCTACAAATAGTTTGTAAACTTGTGGTAAATATTTATCATATTGTTGTGAAAATAAGATTCGTTTGTATATTGACAATACTCTGAAAATATGCTATTATTATTTTAGTATAAATTGACGTATCTTGATAAAATGTTCAACTGGTGGAGGACTTGAGATATGGGTTGAACAGATAAACTACTTTAGAATTAATGACTATACTGCAATAAGGTCAATAGGTTCGTAAAAATAAAATTTTAAAATATATATTTTAAAATAAGGTGCTTATATGAATAATGTGTATAAAATTATTATTATTGTTTTAATTGTAATAGTCTTATTATTTTTCATAAAATATATTAATATAGGGTCAAAGCTTAAAAACATAATACAAATTCAAATTACTAAAATAATTCCCCCACACAGATATAAAAATGGAAAGAAACAAAGAAACAATATTAGTTAAAGATTCTAGTAGCATTGATGAATTTAGTAATATTATAAATAAATATAGAATTTTAAAACTACCTAGACTAAGCAATAAATATCCGGCAGGAGATAATAAATATTTTTATTATATTTCAATTGATTATGAATATAATAGTAATTTAGAACAAGTTAATGTGCAAATAAGATCTAATAATTACTCAATAACTATTGATGACGATTATGGTTTTGTTTTTTTTAAAAAAATGACAATTTCTTTAATGATATTAATGATTTTTTTTAATAAGAGAAATTAGACTGGTTAAAAGCAGTATGATGAAAATTCATCATACTGCTTTTATTATTGTGAAAATTATTTGTAGAATAGTTTGTAAATTTGTGATATTATGAAGTTAAAATAACAATTAGGAAGTGTATTTATGGCAAAACTTTATTTTAAAAAAAGAGTACATATTTTTATTAATGGTAATTCTATTGATTTTTACTTCTATACCCCCCCTAAATTTTTTTTGCCTATGCTAATGGTGAAGAATACGATATTGTAATTAAAAATGGAACCATATTCAATCCCTCTACAGACCATGAATTAGAAGGATATAACTTGGGAATTAAGGGGGAAAAAAATAGTTAGAATTACTAGGGAAAATATTTCTGGGAAAGAAGAAATAAATGCTAAAGGCTTATATATTTCTCCAGGTTTCATAGATTTAATTTCCTATGATCCAAATTCTGTAGGCATTAAATTAAAAGTCCTAGATGGGGGGGTAACAAGCAATTTAGCCATGCATGGTGGCACAGAAAATGCAGAACAATGGTATAATGCTTGGGAGAAAAATGGCGTATTGACTAATTTTGGTGCTTCCTCCTTTGTTACTAGGCTTAGATGGCCTATAGTAGGCTATGGTGTAGATGCAGAAATGACTGATCCTGAGGATATTGAAAAATTAGTGGAGGCCAATAGAAAAAAATATAGAAGCTGGTGCCCTAGGTATATCCTTTAGTTTTGAATATGTGCCAGGTATCAAACATGAAATAGTACCCCCCCTATTAAATTTAGCTAAGGAATATAATGTACCTACTTTTTATCATCTTAGATATTCTGATGGGGATAGGGGACTAGAAGGCATTCAAGAAGTTATAGATTATGGAAAGGAAACTGGAGCCATAATCCATATAATGCATATAAATAGTACTGGTGGTACTTTCCATATGGAAGAAGCTCTGGAAATGGTGGAAAGTGCCAGAAAAGATGGTTTAGATATTACTGCCTGTGTATATCCCTATGATTATTGGGCTACTTATATAGATTCAGCAAGATTTCGCCCTGGATGGCAGGATAGATTTAGGATAGATTATGAGGATTTGCAAATAGGTGGTACAGATATTAGGATTACTGAGGAGGCTTTCGCCCAATATAGGACTCAGCATTTATTAGTAGCAGCCCATGGCTCTATGCCAGAGGAAGAACTGATTATGTGTTTAGAAGATCCAAATATAATGATAGGTAGCGATACTATAATAGAACCTTCTGGAAACAATCATCCTAGGGGTTCTGGTACTTATAGTAGAATCTTTGGCAAATATGTAAGGGAAGACCAAGTCCTATCTACTATGGATGCTATTAAAAAAAGTAAGCTATCTACCAGCTAAAAGAATGGAATCCTCTGCACCTCAAATGAGATATAAAGGACGGATTGAAATTGGTGCTGATGCAGATATTACCATATTTAATCCAAATACTATAATAGACAAAGCTACTGTAAAAAAACACTTCAGAGCCTTCTGTTGGAGTGGAATATGTAATTATAAATGGAGTAATAGTTAAAAATAAAAATGGTGTAGTAAGTGGAGTACATCCAGGAAAACCTATAAAATCTTATTTTGTAGATAAAATTCTCCAAGAGGAAACTATAGATTTTAGCATTAATTTAAATGATGGAGAAAAACAAAAATTAGAAAATATATACGAAATAAATGGACAAGAGTATGTTTCCATAAGAGAATTGGCTGATTATTTAAATATTCCCATGGAAAATAATATTAATGGTCAAATTAGCCTTAAAGATAATGGTCAATTAGAAATAGGAAATACTAAAGCTAAAATTAACAATAAAGAGATTGACCTAAATTCTGAACCTATTATATATAAATCTAATGTATATATTAATATAAAGGATATAGAAAAATACTAACTGAAGATTATAAACTTCAGTTAAAGGATAGTGAAATCTTATTGGAATATATAGACAGCACCCCAATAGCAAAAATCGAAGATGAAAATAAAATTGAAGACAAAGACAAGGTAGATCATAAAAAAAATCCCTAGTGCTGCCTTCTTTATTTGCTTTGGTTTTAATTGGGCTTGTATTGGTCTTGTTTAATAGGAGCCAGGAATAGTAGGATTTAACCGTCTAGGGCCACTGAAAAAGTCTAATATGGCCGTGCACACCAATTGAATAGGAATAAGTAGGCTATGCACACCCATTGAATAGGCATAAGTAGGCTATGCACACCCATTGAATAGGCATAAGTAGTCATCCTGAACGCAGTGAAGGATCTAGGTTTTCTGCCACCTAAGGATCCTTCACCTTCGGTTCAGGATGACAAAAAGGGTACTTTTTAGCAGTTCTAACCCTTCCTACTACCCTTTTCTTATGACCCTAATTCTTTCTACTAATTTCTCATTTATATAATCATAGCCCTTTGGACTATGGGGAATTAGGCAATTGCTACAGTCTTTTATTCCATTATTATCAAAATGATTGCCACCGCAGTTTTCAATTAAATATAGTGGACAATAGCAAAACATACAATTAAAATTTTCCTCATTTTTTTACCTTATGGCAAGGGAAATACTCACAATCTATATTTCTATAAAATCTATAGGAATTCTCCACTATATATGCCCCCTTATTATTTTTTCTATTTCTTCTAAATTATCTATGCCTTCTTCCTCACTTCTACCTATTATAATAGGTATTATATCTAATTCTTTACAGGCTTGTAGTTTTTCTAAGCTACCTCCTCTAGAACCACTATCTTTCATTACTACATAATCTGCATTGTATTCCTTAAACATTATTTCATTACATTCCTTAGAGAAAGGTCCTAGTAGGGCTATTATATTTTTCATTTCAATATTGTGTTTTCTACATATTTCTATACTTTCCATAGCTGGTAGTATTCTATATATAAACCTATTTTCTCCTCTAATCCTTTCGAAATCTCCAATATTTTTGGAACCAGTGGTAAAAAAAATATATTCCCCTTTAGTTTTGATATATAATCATAGGTCTCTTCATAATTATTTAAATAAATTCCCTTAAAGTTTTCTGCCGTCTTTCTCCTAGTATAGCGAATATATTTAATGCCTGATTCCCTAGCTACGTTTTTGGCATTTTCCGTAACTATTGTAGCATAGGGGGGGTGGCTAGATTTATTATAATAGAAATATTATTGTCTTCTACAAACTTTAGCATTTCTTCATAGCTCATTCTGCCTACTATTAAATTATCTGAGTCTATAAATTCTCTGCCAGCTTCTGTGGCAGAGCTAATTAAAAATTCGTCTAAATCCCTTATTCTATCTACTAATTCTCTAGATTCACTAGTACCTCCTATTATCCAAATCATTTTATATCATATCCTCTTGGAGTTATTATTTGATTATCTTTTATATAGGTATTGGAATTACCAATAATTACTACAGATAACATATCCACTATTTCATAGTCTATTTCTCCAAGGGTAGTTATTGTAATTTCAGTACCTAGGCGGCCAGAATCTTTTACTATACCTACTGGTGTGTCTTTAGATTTATGCTTTAATATTATATTTACAGCCTTTTCTAAATGATCTTTTCTACCTTTACTCCTAGGATTATATATAGTAATTACAAAATCTCCCTCAGCAGCTTTTTCAACTCTATTTTCTATTACTTCCCAGGGAGTTAACAAATCACTTAGACTAATGGCCACATAATCGTGCATTATAGGAGAACCCAATTCACTGGCTGCAGAAAAGACTGCTGTAACCCCTGGAATTATCTCCACATCTACTTCCTCATTTAATTCTAAAATAGGACCTGCCATACCATAAAGTCCCGCATCTCCTGTGGAAATTATGGCAGTATCTTTTTCCTTTGCCTTTTCTAAGGCTAGTTTACATCTTTCAATTTCCCCCCCTTCATACCTGTGGAGTAGATTTCCTTTCCATCTACTAGATCTCCTAAATATTCAATATATGGAGTATATCCTACTA
>JMBV01000595.1_pt1 | contig 10304 bp, 18 predicted proteins | sample 616531 | NCBI WGS metagenome assembly JMBV01 (sample SAMN02727904, study PRJNA239997) | anaerobic digester metagenome | biome: anaerobic digester; isolation source: mesophilic anaerobic digester inoculated with municipal waste water sludge... | place: Germany: Bielefeld University, CeBiTec ... | reverse complement strand
AGGGAGTATATATATGATTATTTCTATCTAATATATCTATTTACATCTTCTAAATCAATTCCATGATGTAATGCCATATTTAATCCATTGGCTATAATTATGGATAAATCGTCTATAATTATATCTATTTCCTTTGGTGTAACTACTACATTGGGCATAAAAGGTTCTAATACCTCTTTTATTAATTCATATTTTTCCTCATTATTTATATTCTGCAAAATAGAGTAAAATTCACTTCCAGATTGGGATAGGGTTTTCATAGAATCTAGTATTAAATCCATAGTATCATTGACCATGGTGGCAGCATCTACCACTGTAGGAACACCAATGGCTATTACAGGTACTCCTAAATATCCTCTATTTAATCCCATTCTCCTATTGCCTATACCTGAACCTGGGCTAATACCCGTATCTGTAATTTGTATAGTGGTACTTACTCTATCCATTTTCTAGAAGCTAGAGCATCTATGGCTATTACTAAATCTGGTTTGGTTTTTTTCTACTATACCTTTGACTATTTCGCTAGTTTCTATTCCCGTAAGGCCCATTACCCCCCCAGGAGACATAGCAGATACATTGGCTACTGTTTCATCTTCTTCTTTTTTTGTAAGCCACAAAATACTGCCTAGTGACCAATACCCTATCTACAGCCTTAGGCCCTAGGGCATCTGGGGTAATATTCCAGTTTCCAAGACCAATTATTAAGGTTTTAGTGTCTTTATTGTTTTCACCTAGGCCTTTTATTTCTTGAGCCAGGACCTTGGATATTTTATCCTTTAAATCCTGATCTGCATTTTTTTAACTTTGGCACTTGTATTGTAATATATGTGCCTATGGGCTTTCCTAAACTTTCTTCTCCCCCCCTTTTATCTAAGATCTTAACCCTATTTATTTCATATTCTTCATCCTCAATATTTTCCACCTTTACACCTGGTGCTTCTTCTTCATTGTTTTCCTGATATAATTCCCTGCTTTCAATGGCTAAATCTGTTCTTATTTCTAACATAATTACCTCCCATAAGATTTTAAGCTTATTTTTCTACATTTCTTCTATTTTATGTATAAATCACTATTTTCCCTTGCATTTTATCCATCTTCATGGTAAAATAACTCTTGTTAAGATTAGAGGAGGTGAGTTGATTGGCAAATATTAAATCTGCAGAAAAGAGAATCCGCACTACTAAGACAAAAACTGCATTAAATAAGAGTAGAAAATCTGAAATTAAAACCTATATTAAGAAATTTGACCTAGCAATAGAAAATGGAAATATAGAAGAGGCTCAGGAACTACTTAAAATTATAGATAAAAAAATTAAAAAGGGCAGCTCACAAAAATGTTGTACACAAAAACGCTGCTTCTAGAAAAGTTAGTTCTTTAACCAAAAAAACTAAATAAGGCAAATGAGGCTATATAATACTAAAACTTCGGCATTCCGAAGTTTTTGTATTTATAGTTTAAAACATAAATTAGCTATTAGAATTTCCATTATTAATTTATCTTCTGTAGCAGTGGTTTTTATGGCTCTATCTGCATCTAATGCATATTCCAAGGCTAATTCCAATTGTCCTATGGCAAAATTCTTGCTTTGATTAGAAATTTTCTTATATTCATATTCAGATAAACCCATTTTCTTTAAACTGTCCCCCCAAGTATAACCTTTTTCCATTAGTAGCTTATACTTTAGCATATTCCGTAATTGCCTAATTATCATATGTAATATAATAAGTATAGGCTCATTAGAAATATACATTTCATTAAACAATCTTAAGGCCATTTCCCCGTCTTTCTGGGATATGGCATTTAAAAGATTAAATATATTCATCTCTAAGGGCCTAGTCATCAATAATTCTACTTCTTCCCTATTTACATTTGTATTTTTGTCTAAATAATTGGAAATCTTAAGTACTTCATTTTCTAAATCATATAAATTTTTATCTAAATTTTTGTTTAAATAAGAAGAATAATTTATAAAATAATTTATATCAGCCTTCGATATATTTTTATGATGTTTTTTTAAAACTACTTTCTACCCAATTTTCTAAATCCTTTCCCTTTAACTTGCTAAACTCAACTATCTCTCCTGTCTTCTGAATCTTTTTATAAAAGGCATTGGATTTTCTCATACTATTGGCCTTTTCTACAAAAATTAGTAGTAAATAATCCTCTAAACTTCCAATATAATTAATTAGTAATTCATCTGCAGCAGAAAGTTCTTCCTTCTTTTTTTTACTTTAAATATAGGCAAGTCTCTGATTATTACCATTTTTTTTCTCAGCCATAAAAGGTAGAGTCTCACATGCATTCATTATGGCATTAAATTCTAAATCCTCTCCATTTAATTCAATATAATTTAGGCTTTCCAAGGCACTATCTATTAAAGTATTTTTAGTCTCGGCTAATGCAGAGTCCAATAAATACTCTTCCTCACCAAAGAATAAGTATACAGTTTTTAAATCCCTAGATTTTAGTGCTTTACTAAATTCCTTATAATTCAATTCTTCTCAGCTCCCTATCTAAAATATAAAATACCTAATTAAAACATAGGCAATAATATTATAAAATATAAGTCCAATTATCCACAATCTATAATATATTAATATATATATTATATCTGGTTTCTCCTTTAAAAAGGAATTTATATTGTAATTTTCTTCATCTAAAACTAAATTAATTAAACCTAATTCATCAGTCCTATATAAGTCTATCTTTTTGATACTATATCTTTCTAATACTTCATTATGGGGATGGCCAAAACTATTATTTCTTCCTACAGAAATAAAAGCTTCTTTAGGCTTTAATATATCCAAGAACCCTTCAGCGGAAGATGTTCTGCTTCCATGATGGGGGGGTACCTTTAAAAAAATCTACTGGCCCTAAATCTTGCAATATGGAATCCTCTCCTACTTTTTCAATATCTCCTGTAAAAAGTATACTTTTATTAAAATAATCTAGTCTTAAAACTAAGGATAAATCGTTTTCGCTACTGCTAAGATTGCTTAATATATCAGTCTTTGGCCCCCCCAATACAGTAATATTAGTATTCTTATCTAATCTTAATCTGTCCCCATCCCCTAAATAGTAATTGGAATATCATTATATACTGCTTTCTCTAAAATTTCATCATAATAAATATTTCCTGGTCTATTATAGCCAAAATAAATATTTTCAATTTTTATATTTTCTATTAAATAAGACAGAGATTTACAATGGTCTACATCAAAATGGGTAATAAAAACCCCCCCTTTTAGTTTAAATATCCCTGTTTTTTTCTAAATAGGGCAACAATATATTTTTACCTATATCAAAGTTTCCAAATATATTTCCTCCTGTATCTATTAAATAATCTCCTTCTAGGTCCTAATTAAAATACTATCCCCCCCTTGACCTACATCTATAAATTCTATATTTAAACTAGAATCTAAATTAAAAAGGAGAGTATTTATTAAAATAAATAATATTAAATAAATTACAATGGATTTTGTTATATTTTTGTTTAATTTTTTTAATTCTAATACTACTAAAATAATAAATAATATTAAATAATAAAGTAAAATTCCAAATATGGACGGAGAACTAATTTTTAATGTCAATTTAGGGAAATAAGTAAAAATTTCTATGGCCTTAAATTGCATATTTAATAAAAAGTCTATAATTGTCCCCCCCATAGAATTTCCCATATAGCCATAGGGAAAGGGAAATAATATTAATATTATACTCAATATTAAAACAAAAGAAAAAAATAGGCATAAATAATAAATTAGCTATTATGGATAATAAGGGTATTCTATTAAAATAATAGGCCTGTAGTGGGAAAAGGCCAATTTGTGCAGCCATTATGCCAGAAAGGGTCTTAGAAAACATTCTATTTAATTTTGTACCTAAATATAGTATAAAAAAAACTAGCCAAATAAGATAATTGAAATCCTAAACTAAATACTAAAAAAAGGATTAATAATTAATAATATAAAAGCAGAAAAGGCCAAAGTATTAATAGAATCATAAGGTTCATGTAATATTTCAGAGATTAAAAATAGAGAAAACATTGTATTAGCCCTAAGGACCGAGCTGGGATTACCTATGATGTAGGCATAAGTCCAAAGTATTCCAATGGTTAAAATTATATTAGCCTTTTTCCCAAGGCCTAATTTAGAAAACAGGAAAAATATGCTACCTGAAATTATCCCAATATGTAATCCTGATACTGCTAATATATGGGCTAGTCCTAAGTCACGAAAAGTATTTACATCCTCTTCTTCTAGATAATTATATTTTCCCAATATAATGGATTTCATAATACTAGAATTTCTATTGGACAGATTGTGATCTAATATATTCTCAATTCTTTTGGTAAATCTAATTTTTAAACTTAGACCAAAACTTACTTTAGTTTTATTTATTTGAATTATAGAATGTTCCCTTATGGTAGTAGTGGTAAATATTTTTTTCTCTAAGTAGATTTAATTTATAATTAAATAGTCTAGGATTTGTATTGGGCAAAGGCTCATTTAATACTCCATTAAATACTACTTCATCTCCTAATTCTAATTTTCTTTCCCCTATTATTTTTAGAACAATTTTTTTCTGAAACCTTTATATTTTCTTCCCCTGTATTTAGACTTTTTGCTAATAATAGATATTTAGAACCTTCTTCTATATCCTTTATATCTAGTACCTGCCCCTTAATTCTATTGGCTCATTAGTATAATTAATTAATAAACTAGTATTGAGTTTTAAATTAATCAATAAAATGCCCAATAGAAAAAAATAGTATCCCCCCCAAAATTAGACTTCCAAATCTATTGAATTTAAAAACTCCTATTAGAATAAAAATATTAGTAAAAAGAAAATTACGTATATATTTATATCAATATAATAAGCAAAGACTATTCCTATTATTAAGGGGATAATAAAAAAACAAAAAAAAGGTCTTTTCATATTTTACTCCTTTATTTATTTCTATTTCTCTTGCCTAGGGACCAAATAATTAATATCATTCCAATTACTGTAAATAAGCTTCCAATGGATTGTCTGCTCATATTTCATACTCCTTTATTTATTTTTATTTTAATTATAACATATCTAAAAATATATTTCCATAGAATTCTTGCATCTAATTTAAAAGATGGTAAAATATGATTAATAGTAAAAAAAGAGGCCAGGTGGTAATATGACAGAAAGACTATATCTAAATAATCCATATTTAAGGCAAATAGATGCTAGAATTGTAGAAAAAGTATATAAAAATAATAAATACTATATCAAAACTGACAAGACTATTTTTTTATCCAAATCTTGCTGGTGGACAGCCTGGAGATAAGGGAACTATAAATGGAGTTGAGGTATTAGATACTTATGATGATGAAGAGGATATAGTTCATGTAGTGAAAGACAATATACATAGTGATAAGGTAGTTTTGTCTATAGACTGGGACAATAGATTTGACTATATGCAGCAGCACTCTGGTCAACATTTATTATCTGCAGTATTTTATAAATTGTACAATGGAGAAACTATTGGCTTTTACATTGGAAAGGGATATGTCTATATTGATGTAAATCTTCCTAGTATTAATAATGCAGAAATCATTAAGGTAGAAGAATTTGCCAATAGAATAGTATTTTCTAATTTCCAAATGAGATCCTATATTGTAGAAAAAGCTGATATAAATAAACTGCCCATAATCGAAAACAATATTTCCAATTCAAAAATACGGATTGTAGAAATAGATGGTATTGACTTCTCTCCCTGCTGTGGCACTCATTTAAGAGCTACAGGTGAAATTGGATTAATAAAAATACAGAAGGTGCAAAAGCACAAGGACAATATTAGAGTAGAATTTGTTTGTGGCAATAGAGCCTTAATGGATTATAGATGGAAAAGTAATTGTATTAAAAATATATCTAATTTATTATCTTCTAAGGATAAAGATGTAGAGAATAAGATTGTAAAACTTTATGAAGAAAAAAAAGCATTAGAAAGAGAAAACAAGGCCTTGAAAGAGGAAATTAATAAATAAAAATTTCCTCTATTATTTTTTTCTTAATTTGGTCTACACCCCCCCTATAGTCTATGGAAGTTTTATAAGATTCTTCTAAGATTTTATGATTTTCCTTGGCTAATTTTAAATTGCCTATTCCCTCTTTTATTAAGTTTCCATATATTTTATAATCTGAGTCATTTATTATTTCTATATCTAAATATTTATTTAAATTTATTTTCTCATGAGAAAAATTCATGGCCTTTTTATTAGATGTAATAGCCATATTTAATTCCCTTATAATTATAGTTTCTATCTTTTCTGGCATAGTGGGATTATGATATATCTCCATGCTATATCCCTTTATTTCACCCATTTCTATTATTCTCTTTAATAATGTAGATTTTCCCGTGCCTATATGACCTTCAATATAATAGATTTTAGTAAGGTCTTCTAATATAGTGTGGGAGAAATCCACATAGCCATCTGGCGTATTAGCTGCAGCAAACATATGCCTTATTTTGGATTCTTTTATCCTTCCGTTCTTTTCATAAAATATGCTTTTCATTAAATTTAGGCTTTCCCTATTGACAGCTGTATAATCCATCCCATTTTTATTATTTTCTACTATAATATCATATATGATTCTAGCCGCCTTAAAATAATTATAGGCCCTACTATAGGCGATTTTATTATTTAATTTACCCCTATAGATTTTCTCCTTATTCTTATATAACTTACTTGAATCTATAAAGATTCCCAAATCTATTAATTGGTCCTCTAATCCTGGATATATAGGGTCTATAATATGGGGGGGAGCTGTACCATCAACTATGGCTACCTTTAACTCCTCTATATGAATCCCATCTATAGAATTTGGGTCCGATGGGCAATGATGATATTCTAGACTAAAACCCTTCTCCAAGGCTTTTTTTCCCCCCCACCTCCTTCATCAAAGAAGATTTCCCCCCCCACCTGGCATTCCCTTTAATATATATAATTTTTTTTCCTATCTCCACAAATAATATTTCCATGAAAAGAGTAAAACCCATTGGCAGTATTCCCCCCCCAGGAAACATCCTACGTATTTTAGACATATAAATCCCTCCCATAAAATTATTATATGCAAAATCATAAAAAAAGAACCCCCCCTGCTGGGGTTCGAGGATAGTTTTATATCACAATAAATTCTACATTAGGTAAATGGTTTTGTAATTTTAATGCAAATTCTGGCTCCTTAGAACCATTATTTGCTGCGGTCCCTAGTACCATATGGGTAATATTATTGTCTTTTGCAAAGTCTATCATAGTTTGCGAAATATCATTAGATCTTAAAACTGTTAAGTCTGCACCTGCCTTTTTAGATACTCCAAATAAATACTCTAGAGCCTCACCATCATTGGCATATTCTAAGAACTTTTCATTTTCATTAACAACATTTACTACATAAAGATTTCCATCTTTTACTTCAGATAGTTTAGCACCATTTGATATAAGTCTTTCACAAGTTTTTTTTGTTGAGTTACACATACCATTATATTTGTCTTTTCCATTTGAATCCCCCCCTTTAAAGAGTGATGCCTATTATATTATATCATGAAATTTTAAAAATAGTATTAATCCTAGATTTTAATTTTCCTTATTTTAAACATGAAAATAGGATAGTCAAACTATCCTATTCCTCGTCTATTAAATTCTTCTCACCCATTTCCACTAATTTTCTAGTCATAAGACCTCCTACAGGTCCTGCTGTGAAAATATTATTTACTGGATCTATTTCTTCGTTGTTTAAAAAAAGTATCTGTAACTCCTAATTCTCTAGCTATTTCCATTTTCATTTCATTTAATGCCCTGACGGCATTTGGATCTAATGGTTTCTTGCCCATAAATTTCACCTCTTATGATTTTCTACTATATATTTTAACTATTAATATGCAAAATAATTCAAGGGAATTTTAGGGATTTGAATTATGCTATTCCCACCACCCTATCTGCCAAAGGTTCAAATAATTTTTCTTTATTTAAATCTGGCCTATTTTTATATAGATTTTCTAAAATAATCTGAGCACCATAATCCATTCCTTGGCAACCAGCTAATAATATAATATCCCCCCCTTAGATACTATAGACTGTACTTGTTCTATAGCCTTGGGAAGCTCGTCATAGAGATAGTATTTAATGTTTCTCTATCCATTACTTCAGTAAAGGCTACTACTTCCTCCTGTGAAACTCTGTCCTTTTCCGTAGTATGAGAAATACTCTTTGTAACAATTATTTCATTTTCTCCTAATCTTTTTAGCCAATTTGCAATGGCCCCTGCATTTTCCCTATTAGTAATAATACCCCCTATTTCCCCTAATGGCATAAACTAAGTGAAAGTCTCTATACTCCATTAAGCTTAAGGTTTCCATAGTAGTATTAATGTTTCCCACATTGGCAAAATGATCGTCTATTATTTTAAAATCCTTATCATAAATAAATTGAAATCTTCTTTCAACACCTTTAAACCTGCTAATGCCACTTTGAATTGTATTTATTGGCACTTCAGACAATATACCTATAGCAATAGCTGATAGAGAATTATAAACTGAATGCAGCCCTGGAACTGATAATTCTATTTCAAAACTTTGGGGGGGATTATAATTGGTTTCCCCTATTCTTAATTTTTCGTTTAAATCTACTATAAATTTCCCTCTACCAGTAGATAAATCTAAATTCCTAAGGGACAATATACCTTTGTTTTTTTATGCCATAAGTTAAAATATTAGCCTTAGTCTTGTCTACTAATGATGCAGAATAAGGACAGTCTAAGTTTAAAACAACCCACCCATCCATTTTCATATTCTTTATTAAACTGGATTTAATATCAAAATACTCCTCAAAGGAACCATGTAAATCAATATGTTCCCTACTAATATTATTTAAAGCTACAATATCATAGTCTATATTATCTACTCTATTTAATTCTAAAGCAGAAGAAGAAACCTCCGTGGTAATATGGGATATTTCCTCTTTTTTTCATATTATAAAACAATTTTTGGAGTTCTAGGGACTCTGGTGTAGTTAAAACCGATGGAATAGAATGATTATGGTATTTTACCATTACAGTTCCTATAAGCCCAGTCTGTAGCTCCTGTTCCTCTAAAATACTATTTACCATAAAAGAAGTAGAGGTTTTTCCATTAGTTCCAGTTATACCTATGGTTTTTAAAGATTTTGAGGGATAATTGTAAAAAGCAGCAGATAAATCTGCCAAGGCTTTTCTAGAGTTTATAACTTTGTATTGGGGGGGAATATTTAAATTAGGATCAATCTCTTCTACAATTATGCCAGCTGCACCTTTTTCTACGGCTTGAAAAATATAATTATGGCCATCGGTTTTATATCCCTTAATGGAAACAAATAAATCATTTAATTTGACTTTTCTAGAATCATAGGCAATTCCCTTTATTTCCACATCCTCTTCTTTAAAGGATTCTATTATTTCTATTGAATTAAGTAATTTTGACAATTGCATCTTAATTCATCCTTTCTAAAAACTTTATCTTTTGTAAATCTTTCTAAATAGCCCCTTTGCTTTTTGAAATATAAATGCAAAAAAAGGGTAGAGGATCTTTTATATCCCAAATTGCATAGGCTTTTTTTTCTATTAAAAGACTTTATTATTTCTTTTCTACCTAATTGTTTAGTTCTTTTATAATCCCTAATGGCAAAAAAAGTCTTCATAAGCATACCAAAATGCAATATTTGTATCCTCTTCTACTGTATAGGGTTCTGTTAATTTATCAGTAAGTTCACAGTAAGCTAAATAAGGCATATTTATCCCTACTTTATGTATTAGACTGTTTAAATTTGTAGTTCTAGCATTTATTTCTATTAAATAGTATTTCCCTGAGTCCTGATCTTTTTAAATTCAATTTCTGCAAAGCCCTTAAACCCAATATCTTCTAAAAATTTAGCCCCCCCATTTCATATAATTCTGGTACCTGTTTGTGAATAGTATATACTGAAGCGCCATAATTTATAGGAAATTGTCGCAGTTTTGGCAAGTAATCCAATGGCTTACCTTTGAATTCTGATCTAAATAGGCATCAAAAGTATACATATGATCATCAAAACCAGGAATAATCCTTTGAACTACCACATCTAAATTAGCCTCCTGTGCCTTAGAAATAGCCTCTTTTAATTCTCCCATATTATTTACTATAAATAATTTTTTTTCCTAAAATGAGATACAAAGCTAGGGGGGGATCTGTCGGTTTTACTAAGCATGGAAATTTAATAACTGAATTTACCTTTTCTTCAAAATTTTCGTCGTCTACATA
>JMBV01000594.1_pt1 | contig 10334 bp, 25 predicted proteins | sample 616531 | NCBI WGS metagenome assembly JMBV01 (sample SAMN02727904, study PRJNA239997) | anaerobic digester metagenome | biome: anaerobic digester; isolation source: mesophilic anaerobic digester inoculated with municipal waste water sludge... | place: Germany: Bielefeld University, CeBiTec ... | reverse complement strand
TATTTTTCTTTTTACTAAATGTCTATTATGGTATTGATTTCTTCCTCTTCTAATACTTCCTTTTCTAATAGTGCCTTTGCTAGTTTTTCTAGTGTTTCTCTATAAATTTTTAATATATTAATTGTATCTTTATATAGGGATTCTAATATATCTTTCCCTCTATTTAGCAAATTAATATCTCCATTTAATTCCTTAGAAATTGCCACATTGTAATTTAGTAATCCTGTTGAACTATCCATTCCATAAATACCTATTAAGGATAATACTGTTTCTGTAGCTTTTTCTAAATCAGATGAAGCTCCTGTAGTTATATTTTCTTCTCCATAAATTAGCTCCTCTGCTGCTCTGCCACCAAGGGCCACCATTATGTTTGATAATATTTCTTTTTAGTTTGATACATCCTATCTGGTGGAATATTTAAGCTAAACCCACCCATTCCCTTTGTACTAGGTATTATACTTACTTTAGTAACTCTGTTTTCTTTGGATACTAATTTGGAAATCAATGCATGTCCAGCTTCATGATAGGCAGTTATCTCTCTATCTTTACTTCTTAAACTGCTCCTATCCTTTTTTTTCGTCTCCCACTAATACTTTATAGTAGGCTTTGTTTATATGTTCATTAGTTATTTCTTTGTCCTTTAATCTTACAGCTATCATGGCAGATTCATTTAATAAGTTTTCTAGCTTTGCTCCGCTAAAATATACTGTTTCTGCAGCTAGTTTTTTTAAAGTCCACATCTTCAGAAAGAGGCTTATTTCTTCCATGTAGTTTTAATATTTTTTTCCCTAGCTTTTATATCGGGTAATTGTACTTCAATTTGTCTGTCAAATCTACCTGGTCTAAGTAAGGCATCATCTAATACGTCTATTCTATTAGTTGCAGCAACTACGATTATACCATCATTTTCTTTGAAACCTGACATTTCAGCCAATAGAGCATTAAGAGTTCTATCCCCTTCTTCACTTCCAGATATATTATTACCCTTTCTCTTTTTACCTAAGGAGTCGATTTCGTCAATAAAGATTACAGATTTTCCTGCTTCTTTAGCTTTTTTTAAATAAGTTTCTTATTCTACTAGCACCTAAGCCTGCATAGACTTGTACAAAATCCGAACCTGATACTGGAAATATAGGTACTCCTGCTTCCCCCTGCCAATGCCTTTGCCAATAAGGTTTTTCCTGTACCAGGAGGTCCATATAATAAAACTCCTCTAGGTAATCTAGCACCAAATTTATTATATACTTCTGGATTTTTTTATAAAGTCTACCATTTCCTTTAGTGCTTCTTTGGCCTCCTCGTTTCCTGCCACGTCACTAAATTTTACACTTCCATCATAATTTATATCTTCTACATTAGATATACTGGCTATTTCCCTTTCTGCTTGCTTCGATATGTTTTTTTCTAAAGTATGATAATAATAATAGTAATCCTAGGGATAATCCAACAAACATTATGATTTCATTGGCTCCAAAGTCTTCTTCAATTACTTCTACATCATACATCAATAATTCCTTTTTAAAATCTAAGGTCCTGGGATTATCGGTGATAATTTTTTTTCCCATTATTAAGTACAACTGTTATTTTAGCCTTATTAGTTAACATTACTTTTTCTACGATACCATGTTCTAGATGGTCTAAAAATAATGTATATGAAATTTCTTCAGTTTTATCTTTAGAATATTGGTACACTAAAATACTAGTTGTTAAAACTAGTAGTAATGTAAATATTATTAAGTAGAATCTTTTTTTATTCAAGAAAATAACCCCCTTTCAGGTTTACATAATATATTTATTATTATAGCATTCTCCCCCCCTACTCATGTCCATTTCCTTGATTTGCAACTAATGGTATAATAATCCAACTAAATTAGGCGGGAATATCCCGCCTTTAACATCTATTTTTTTATCTAATGCATCTAACAGTCTATCTAGCTTTGTATTTTGTTCTTCTGATAATAGATGTCTAATGCTATCTAGTTTTTCAAATATTCTCTCATATTCTTCAAAGGTTAGTTCTTCTTCCATTTGTGCATTTAATTGAATAATCTCTACAAAAATGTCTTCTTCTGATTTATCTTTATATTTTTCTGACATATCTTCAATGACTTCTACTTGTTCTTCTTTCAATTCAAAATCCTTTAATTTTTTTTATAATATCTTTTTTTCATATTCACATCCCTCCTCTATTTCTATATAATCTATGAAATAATATTTGATTATAGTACTTTTCCAAGTAAACAATAATTTTTCAAAGCATATAATAAAATATCATGATTTATAGGAGGGATATAGTGAAAATCAAATGATACAACTTTTACTTTTATATATGCTTAGTAGAACTAAAGATGAAAACCAAGTGCTTCAAGGATTTAACCATTACATAGAAGGGATGGAAATAGATTTAGAATATACTGAGGAGAAAATCCATCTTTTAAAAAAAAGATAACCCCCTTAATCCCTAAGGAATATAATCCTACACTTACTAAGTCTATAATGATTACTGAGACTGCAATTAAACTTCTTGAATTAAAAGGATATTTAAATCAAAGTAATAGTAGGATTCAATCTAATATAGTTCCCATTAAAGACAATAGGGAAAGGTTTAATAGGATTATAACTACTATCCAAGAGGAGATGCCTAAGTCAAAAACTCAAAATATGGGTATGGTGATGGATTTAATAGTAAATATGGATGAATACAAAAAAAATGTTTGAGCTTTTAAATACCTTTATGAGTAATAAGGATAGTATGAAAGACCCTGAAAGTATGGTTAAGCTTGTGGAACCTTTAATGAAGGGAAAAAAATCAAAAGGGAAGTTTTAATCCTAAGGAAATGGAACAAATTTTTAATATTATGAAAGTCTTAAATTCAACTGAGAAAAAGGAAAAACCAAATGAAAGTTAATTATTCTTTCATTTGGTCTATTAATAAACTCATATCTTTTGGTAATTGTGCAATAAATTCTATGTTCTCTTTAGTCCTTGGATGTTTTAGTTTTAAATAATAAGAGTGAAGGGCCTGCCTCTTTATATAGGGGCTTTTTTTGTTATATAATGTATCTCCTATTATGGGATGACCTATATGATTTAAATGGACTCTTATTTGATGAGATCTACCAGTAAATATTTGTACTTCCAATAGTGTAGCTTCCTTTAACCTAGCCTTTACTTTGTATTTAGTTAAGGCTTGTTGTCCCTTTGGTGTTACTATTTTTCTTATACTTTTGTCTTCTTCCCTACCTATAGGTTCATCTATAATTTCTTCTTCTTTTTTTTACTATTCCTTCGACTAATGCTAGGTATTTTTTTCTCCACTGTATTGTTTTCAAATTGTATTGCCATCTGCTGGTGGGCAAAGGGATTTTTAGCTACTATTAATATTCCTGTTGTATCCATATCTAAGCGATTTACAAAACGAATTTTCTTCTTGATGTTTTTTTTCTTTAAAATAATAGGCTATTCCATTGGACAATGTATTGCTTTGATGGGATTTTGTAGGATGAACTACTATATCCTCCTCTTTGTTTAATATTAATAAATCATTATCCTCATATACTATATTTAATTTTATATTTTCAGGATTTATATTATTGATTTCATCTTCCATATATATGGAAATTATATCGTTTTTTTTCAGCTTTTTTACTTTTTCTTATAAATTCTCCATTTACAAAAATATGTTTATTTTTATATAGTCGTCTAAATAATCTCCCAGATATATTTTCCTCATACAGATATTCTTCAAGGTTTATATCATCCTTCTTACAATTAAATATAATTATATTTTCACTTTCTTCAAATAATTTCATATTTTCCTCCCTATATTCCTTTCTATATTATATAATAGACTTATTATAACAGATATTAGATAAAATCACAGATTGACTTAAGGAGGAACTTTACTTGAAAAAAAACTAGAAAAATAAATTTAATTTCTAATAGAAATTTTGAATCAAGGAAACCTCAATGGAATTAACTGAGAAATTGAGACAGAGAGGCTTTATAGTGTCAGAGAAATATGATGATGATGCTGAATTAAACATTTGTGTTGGTGGAGATGGCGCTTTTTTTTAAGGGCTGTTCATAGAAACAAATTTCCTACTATTCCCTTTATAGGAATTAATACTGGGCATTTAGGTTTCTTTCAGGAAATCTTACCAGAAAATATTGATAAATTTGTAAATAGTTATATTAATGAGGATTATACTATTGAGGAAATCTTTTTAGTAGATGCTGAAGTCCATACAAAAAAAGAAGGTCTTTTATTTAACTGGTGTTAATGAAATCGTTATTAAGGGTATTAAATCCAAGGTTGTTCATTTGGATTTATCTATAGACGGCAATCATTTGGAAAAGTTTAGCGGTGATGGAATTATTATATCTACTCCTGTAGGTAGTACTGCATATAATTTTTCTACTGGCGGTGCCATTATTTATCCATCTTTGGAGACTTTGCAAATTACTCCTCTATCACCTATTAGTTCAAAGGCCTATAGATCTTTGCCTAATAGTGCTGTAGTACCTGGAGATTTAATTATCACTTTAAAGCCGGAAATCAGATATTCTAATTCTATATTGATTGTAAATGATGGAGTAGAACTTAAATATGACAATATAGAATATATTGATTTAAAGATGTCTGATAAAAGATATATAAACTAAATTTTGATAAGAATATGTATTGGAATAATTTAAAGAGTAAGTTTTTATAAGAAATAAAGGGAAGATTTTGTCCATTAGTGAACAAAGTCTTCCCTATTTTCAACCTAAATTAATTTGTCAAATTCATCTACTAGTTCTTTAAATAATTTCATGGCATTATCTACTGGTTCTTTTGTAGTCATATCTACTCCAGCTTTTTAAGAACATTTATTGGATAATCTGAACTACCACTCTTTAAGAAGTCCATATATCTATCTACCGCTGGGTCCTCATCTTCTAATATTTTCTTTGATAAATCTATGGCTGCTGAAAATCCTGTTGCATATTGGAATACATAGTAGTTATAGTAAAAATGAGGTATTCTAGCCCATTCTATAGCAATTTCATCATCTATTACCATATTTGGTCCATAGTATAACTTATTTAATTTCCTATATGTTTCACATAGATATTCTGCTGTAAGAGCTCCTCCTTTTTCTAGATATTCATTGATTATTAATTCAAATTCTGCAAACATGGTTTGCCTAAATAATGTGGTTCTAAAGCTTTCTAAATAGTGATTTAGTAAATATAACTTTTCATTTTTATCCTTTGCATTTTTTAACATATAGTCTAATAAAAGTGCTTCATTAGCTGTAGATGCTACTTCTGCAACAAATATACTATAATTCCCATATACAAAGGTTGATATTTTCTAGTAAAATAGCTATGCATTGAATGTCCCATTTCATGAGCTATAGTAAATACATTGTCTAAAGTATTGTGATAATTTAATAAGATAAATGGTTTAGAGTCATAGGATCCACTTGAATATGCTCCTGATCTTTTTCCTCTATTTTCATATACATCTATCCAGCGTGAATTGAAACCTTCATTCATTGCTGTTAAATATTCTTCTTTAAGAGGCGATAAAGCTTTTTTTAATTAGTTCTACTCCTTCTTCGTAGGGAATATTGAAATCTACTTCTTTGACTATTGGAGTATATACATCATACATATGAAGTTCATCTAACCCTAGTGCCCTTTTCTAATATCCATATATTTATACATACTATCTAAGTTTTCATGTACGGATTTTATTAAGTTATCATATACAGATAATGGAATATTGTTTCTACTAAGGCTAGCTTCTCTAGTGGATTTATAGTTTCTTATTTTTGCGTTGAATATATTATTTTTTTAAATCTCCATTAAGAGTAGCTGCAAAGGTGTTTTTAAAGTTTTCATAAACACTGTAAAAGGCTTTAAAAGCATTTTTTTTCTTACTTCTCTATCCTTTGATTCCATAAGGGGAATAAAGTTGCCTTGAGTGATTTCTATTTCCTTCTCACCTTCCCCCCCCTTTATCTTTGGAAATCTTAAGTCTGCATCGTTCATCATGGAAAAAAATCTTTTCTGGTGAATTGGCTACTTCTCCCATTTGGGCTAATATGGATTCTTCTCTAGCCGATAGAACATGATCTTTTTGCCTCATTATATCTTCTAAATATTTACCATATAATTTTAAATCTTTTTGCTCTTCCATATATCTATTTAAAGTTTCTTCATCTAGTGTAAGTATTTCAGGTACTAAAAAGATGATTTTTCTTCTACTTTTACATATAAATTTAAAGATTTATCTGATAAGCTTTGAGACTTGCTATTAGTAGTGTCTTCATCTAATTTCATGTGTGTGTAGGCATAAACATTTGACATTGCTCTAAATAAATCGTCTCCATCTTTTAAAGCCTGTAGCAAGTTTTTGCTACTTTTTGCTAGTTCCCCCCCTTTGTGCTTTTCAAATTCTTCAGCTAGTTTTTCAACTCTGCTATATTCTTTTTCCCAGTCTTCTACGGTAGAAAACATAGATTCTAAATCCCAAGTATATTCCTTTGGTACTTCTTTTCTTTCTAAAATTTCTTTTGCCACAAATATTCCTCCTTAAAAAGTCAACTTCTGATAATTTATAATACAAATACTTAACTATATTTTACCATATATTATATCCTTTGGAATAGATATGATGTATATAAAAGAAAATCCCTTGTACTGCATGCAGGATAAGATGGAAAACAAGGTTTTTATGAGGTTTTTCCATACTTTTATGATTTCTGATATGATTATAGAAAGGATTGCTTTATTGATTAATCCTCTCTAATATTGTTGTTTATCTTGTCCAATAACATTTAATGTTTTTTTAGAATTCTTAAGGTTTATTCATGTCATTACTTTGACACGAGGGGTTATACTTGGTAGTTAGTTATTTGCTGATTTGTAAAAATAAGGTGTTAATATTATTTATAATAAAACATTTAATAGAAAATATTATGTCGTTAGTTTATTATAAGATACAGCCATATTATAAAAATCGCTACTTCCAATTCAAGATTCTTGAGTCAGTGCTTATCTTTATAAATATGGCTTATCTAAAAGTAGCTATAATTAATTAAAATACAAATCATAGTTATTTAAAATAAAAGAATAATTTTTTTAAACAAGACTTGACTTTGAGAAATTTGATAGAAGTATCCACTAAGTAAAAAAATTGTAAGAGCTGCACTGTTTGAGGGAAGCGAGTTTGCAGCTCTATTTTTTTTACGTGTGGCTATACTTATTCAAATTTGAAATTGGAGAAATGGCATTATTACAGCACGCTTCTAACATATAGAGTCCGATGGAATTAAGATTTTTAAGTGCAAATTCACATAAACTTAATACAAAACCAGCAATAATATAGACTACTAAATCACTTAATTCAAAATAAATTTTTATTATTGCTATTATTAATAGTAATATAAAAATAACTACCCATTTAATTAGCCACTTCCCTTTCCATTTTTCAGGAATATTATGAAATAGAGAAAATATTTTAGGGTTAAATTTATTTATTTGCATAATAAAAAAAATCAAAAAACAACTCTACTTATAATTAAAATAATTATACCTTTTATATTCAAAACACGCCCCCCTAATCACAATATTATATAAAGGAAAAATGAATATAGCTTTGATCCCTACAAAAATAAGAATCTTCCTTTAGAAAATTAACTTCTTGACTGTTAATATAATTAATTATTTCTGTTAATATATCAATTTGATCTAAATAAGAAATATTTGCTAGTACTGCAACACTATAGTCCCTTTCCATATTATAAATTAATAACCCACCATATCCAGGTATCGTCCCTGTATGACCTATTAATATATTATCTCTTATTTCAAATCTTCGAAGCCCAAGGCCATAACCTGTTTGTACAAAAATATCTTCATCAGTACAATCGATAAAATCCATCATTTCTTCTAAGTATTTATTGGAAATAATACTTTCAGATAGCAGATAACTAAAAAACTTTATTAAATCATTACAATTAGATACAATTGCTCCTGCTGAGTATGCCATGCTTGACCAAGAAGTATTTGATATCTTGATTTTATTTATTCCAAGGGGGGGAATTACATCTCTATCATAGCCCTCAACTAATTTTTCTGGTATATGGTCATATGGTATAATATGTGTATTTTCCAAGTTCGCATAATCGATAATTTTTTCATGTAATAACTCTTCATACTCTTTACCTGTAACTTTTTCACATATTAGTCCTAGTAATACATAATTAGAATTTGAGTACCGGTGTTCTTCTCCTGGTTTAAAAGCTGGTTGTCCCTTGACGATATATTTATAAAGCTCTTTTCTAGTCCACACTTTTTTTAGGACTAAGTAAAACCTTACATTGGAATGGGAAATTTTCTGTATAGTTATATATTCCACTGGTATGATTTAGTAAGGTACGAATTGTTATGGTTTCTGAATTTACAACATTTGGAAACCATTTAACAATTGTATCTTCTAAATCAAAATATCCCTCTTCTATTAGTTTTAAAGCAAGGGTTGCTGTAAACACTTTCGTTACACTACCAATTTTATAAATATTTTCTTCACTTACTTTTTTTTAGTTCTTTTATAATCAATAGTGCCAATATTGTAATGATGTAATTCATCATTGATTTTTATTGCTACTTGCATACCAGGTATTTCCAACTGATTTAATTTGTTAATTAATAAACTAGTAAGTTCAACGTCAAATTTACTTATATCGTTACTTTGATACTCTTCACTAAACACAGTCAACTTTGGGTTTAACTTAAGATGAAAAGCTGCTATAATCACTGCAAATAAAGTAATTATAAGTATTAATCTTTTTAGTTTATTAACCATTACATCCCCCTCTAATGCCTTTATTCGCCCTATTTTTTTATATTTCTAGCACTATAAACTATACAAAATATGTATCTTGAATTCAATAAATAACACTATTCAAACTTATTCCCATTAAAGTCATAAAATGTTATATATCTTGTATAATTTGAATATTCTGGAGCTTCAATGAGAGCAATTCTTTGATTGTTCATTTCCACACGAATAGGGTCTTTCTCTTTACCTGTATCGTTATCAGTGTAAATAACTTCAGCATAATCTAAACCCGATTTACCGCACATAAGAATTTCATATGATTTACTATCTATTTGAATTATATCTATAACTATAGGTTCATATTGTTGAGTTCTAATCATTTTAGTCTTAAGGAGGTAATTCCCTTTCTCATTCAACTCAAACTGAGCATATCCGTAACCTGCCTTCTGATCTATAATCTCACTGATAATACTATTTTAGTAACTATCTCTGATATAATTATTGCATTATTACCTCTCTTGCTCAAAATCCTTTGCCTTTTATCAAGTGTATTCCCATAGCTCTTATTTATATTATAAATGGTACTAGCAACAAAAATAAATAACAACATACCAAAGATAGTTATTTTTTTTCTTTTTTCATTTTAATAAATATCCTTCTCTCCTTCTGTTATTATCTTTAATATAACATCTACTATATATATTATATCTTCTCTTTATTTCTTGTTACATACTTAGATATAGATAAGACAATTTATTTAGTAGACTCTATTTGATTCTTTCCCAATATGAAACAGATTCAAGAGTATTGATATTAATATCTTGTATATATCTATATGTTTTTGGCCAGCTACAAAATATTGATTTTTTTACCAAACATCATTTTTGTTAGTAATGAACTTGTCACTGGTGTCCACCCATCTAATGGAGACAATTCTATTTTTATAAAACTCCCTTTTCTTCTAACAAAATATCTACCTGAAATAAAACCGATAGTGTCATCAGCAATTATCTTAAAGGTATCTATATATTCTGAACCATCACTTAAACTTCTAATATCTGGAAAACCATTGTTAAATTTAACAAATAAAGGTCGACTTGAATGCTTAAGTGTCATCTTTTGCAAACTACCATTGGTATATTGATATTCAATGGACTTATACACTACCAAACCAGATGAATTGACTTTATGTTCATCAAGAATACAACTTGTGGCATTTGCAAACTCTATGATTTGACAATCAGTAGCATACCGAGCATAGTATCTTCTTTGAAAATCTTTCGCTATTGGAACAGGGAAATTATCCAACTTAATTTTTTTTATCATTTATGATTAGTTCAACATCAGTCTTATGCTTTCTAACAAAGTCAAAGTCATATAAAAAGAATAATGGCAAATATGAAGGATTTTCTGTAGAATATCCTACAGGAGCTAAAAGATTTAGCTTCTTTGTCTTTTTTTCTTGTTTGTTCTGAAATTTTAACAACTATATTTCTT
>JMBV01000593.1_pt1 | contig 10384 bp, 19 predicted proteins | sample 616531 | NCBI WGS metagenome assembly JMBV01 (sample SAMN02727904, study PRJNA239997) | anaerobic digester metagenome | biome: anaerobic digester; isolation source: mesophilic anaerobic digester inoculated with municipal waste water sludge... | place: Germany: Bielefeld University, CeBiTec ... | reverse complement strand
AGTTAAAACACTTCCATCCTTTACCATAAATATGCTATCATATTTTCCTCTTGTTTCCTCAAAGATTACATGACTTACATTAATAATAGTAACTCCCTGTAAATTTAATAATGTCTTTTCTATCTCAATTGCTATTTCCCCCATCTAAACTTGAAAAAAGCTTCATCCAAAAAAAATTATATCTGCATTTGAAATAAGACCTCTAGCAATAGCTATTCTACTTTTCTCTCCACCAGAGATATTCTTTCCATTATCATATATCATAGTATCCAATCCTTGAGGCAATCCTTTGATAAAGCCTTCCAATCCTGCTTTTTTTATTACATCATTTAATTCTTCCTCTGAAAACTCCTTATAAAGAGTAATATTATTTCTTAATGTATCTTCAAATAAAAATACCTGCTGTTCAACATTGGAAATACTTTTAAAATAACTATTTCTAGTAATATCTATTAGATTCATTCCATCTATATATATTTTCCCATTACTTGGATTAAAATATTTTCTTAATAGCTTTAATAATGTAGACTTTCCGCCACCACTAGGTCCTATAATTAAATACTTCTCTCCTTTTTCAATTCCAAGTTTATATTATCTAATACCATATTTTCATCATATCCAAAGAAAAGTTCCTCAATCCTTATACTGTCTTTAAAGCTTTCTAATTTCAATGTCTCTACATGATTATCATGGTTTTTTTAAGTTTTCATCTAAATCATTAAACAAAGATTTAACTGAAAAAAACTTTCGGCAACCATTCCCCCCCAAGTTGCATCAATGGATATATTAAACTTTCCATATTGCTAACTACAAGAATTACTCCACCAAGGGTCATATGTCCTTTAATAGCCATATATACAACTATAGCCGTTATACTAAAAAAAGATAGACTCATAGTTAAATTTTGTATGGCTAAAAAAATATGTAGTTATTTTATCTATTATATAGCCTTTATCCTGTACACCCTTACTTTTATTATAGAAATCTTTTTTTTACCTTATGGCTTAAATTATTGGATTTTATTATATGGAAAGCACTAAGAACTTCTTTTATATATGAAGTATAATCTTCCAATAATTTAGACCTATGTATCTGGTGCCTTTGAAGAGGCCTTCCTAAAGCCATGGCTAATAAAGTACTTATTCCACTTACTAGTAGTCCAATTCCTAAAACACTAGGGCTTACAGATGAAATAACTACAATACTTACAAGAAAATATATAATATTAAAACCTATTTCATATATAGCTTCAATATAGTTTATCTCTATAGTATTCATATCATTTGTAAGAGAAGACAAATATTTTGCGTTATTATCCTTTTGAAATTCATTGATATTTTTATTAAATATTCCTTCCATATAATCCTTTTTAATTGTAACTAATGCTTTTTTTCTTATATAATCCCTTTCCATATGATAGAAGTATATTTATAGGTAAAAGCACCAATGATAATAATATTAAAATCTTCCCTTGTTCAATAAACAAGGATTTATTCCCTGTTAAAGTAGTATCTACTATCTTCATCATATATATAGATAAATAACCTTCTAAAATAGCAGATATCATCACTATTGCTAATGCTAAGATTAAGAGGAATCTAGCTTTTTTTTAAAGATTTCTTCATAGAATAGCTACCTCCTTAAAATATTCCTCACTGGAATATTCATTTATTCTACCATTAGAAAGTTCTAAAACATAATCATATTTTTCCGTAATTTCAGGATAATATCTATGAGATATTGCCAATACAGTGCTTTCAAGATTTAAAATAGTGTCTTCAATTTGAGCTCCTAATTTTTTTATCTAAAGCTGATGTAGCTTCATCTATAAAAGAATACTAGCATCTTTAATAATTGCCCTTGCAATAGATATCCTCTGTCTTTCTCCCCCCCTGATAAATTTTCCCATTTTCAATGATTTCCTCATCTATTCCACTTTCCCTTTTATCTAAAAATTCTTTTAATCCCGCCATATATACTGCATTTTCTAGCTTTTCTTTGTCATAATATTTATATAGTGTAATATTGTTTAAGATGCTATCTTCAAATAAAAATACATCTTGGTAAATATATGATATATTGTCACTTAAACTTTTTTTTCACTTATTTCTCTATAGTCTGCACCGTCTAACAGTATCTCCCCTTCATAATTTTCATAAACCATAGACAATAATTTAATTAAAGTGGATTTTCCTACACCACTTGGTCCTTTTAGCAGATATTTCTTACCTTTTTAATATTAAAAGATGCATCTTTTAATATTTCTTTATCCCCCCCATAGCTAAAGGATAATTTTTTTACTTCTATCTTATCCTTAAAAGAAAATTCTCTCTTTTTAACCTCTTTATCTTCGTCTTCATCTATAACTTTTGTAATTTTTTTTCATATATATTTACTGAAGATTTCAACTCATTGGCAAGGGGGGGAGGAATTTTAGTCATACTCCAAACGGAACTATTAGATAGTTGAAGCATAAAAGTAATAGTAGTAAAGGATATCCCTTTATTGGTTAAAGTCAATAAATATACCATTGTGGAAATGATAATAAGTAAACCTAAAAAAAATTGGCTAATCTAAATTGTACATCTGCAAAAACTGTATAGCCAAACTTCTTTCTTTCTACTTTATCAATGGACTTTAAAAATTTATTTAAAAATTTATCTTCAATATTATTTAGTTTTAATATTTCTAATCCATTAAATGTATTTGATGCATCAATGGAAAACTTTTCGTTATATTCTGAAACCTCTTCTTGAAGTTCTACGGTCTTTTTCTCAAAACTTTTATTTAATAGAAAAAGAACTATTGATACCACAAATATAACTGTGGCAAATTTAAAATCTATTATAGCTAATATAAATAAAGATATTACATAAACTCCTCCATTAAATATTAGGTTTATCAGTTTTAAGAAAAAAAATTATTTTCAAATATATTTATATCGTTAACTAAATTAGATATGTATGATTCCCTAGATTTCATATTGAAATCCTTATATGATAATTTTAATATCTTATCGAAAGCCTTAATTCGAACATCCAATAGAGTATCCCTCATATATGAAATCCTCAGAAACCTCGATAGTATATATACCATGGAAGATATTATAGAAGCACCTAAAGCCAATAATAATACCTTAGTAAAATAGTCTATCCTTCCAATTTCAACACTACCTATAAATAATGCAATTATATAATTCACCATAAATTGACTTAAAACAGGCATAAAACAGGCAATTATATAAAGAACAAATCTAGCTTTTCGCTTTAATAATAGCTCTTTTATAATAGACACCCCCCCTTAAAAGTCCCCCCCTGAATACAGCTCTATAATATATTGTATAACAATCATATTCTAATAACAATCTAAAATTTATAAGAAAAATTCTTATTATCTTATATTTTATATCAAAAACTTTCCTATTGATTATAACAAAAAAAAGCCCTTGAAAAATAAATTTTTAAGGGCTTTTTTTGTTATTCAATTAGGTTTTATTAACTACTATCCCATAGAAGAACTTAAGCTACTCTTTATTTGATCAATATCATTTTGTTAGCTGGAGGAGCTGCCATATAGTATCCCTTTTGTTCAGCCATTTGATATAATTGATATTGTAACTGCTCTGCTTCATTTCTTAAAGTTTGTAAAGTTGATCTTAATTGTTCATTTGAACATTCAGTAATAGCTGTAGTATATGTGTTTATACTGGCTTTAGTACCTGATAATATATCATTTACCATATCTTGATCTCTCATTTTAAACCTCCTATAATGAATTAATTAAATTAGTTGCAGTAGTTTGTGCATCTGAACTTGATTGTTGAAATAATTGTTTAAATTGTGGGTCCTGAATTTGATTTGAATATTGTTCAAATTTTTTTTACTCATAGTTAAATGTCCTGATGCAATTTCCTTTATGGTATTAAGCTCTTGTTGAGTAATATTATTTAAATTAATTGTGTTTTTTTAGTGCCATAAATTTTCCTCCTTAAAAATATTTGCAACAATATTATTTTACCTTAAAGCATGATTTTTATTCTGGGAAGTATTGTTTAAATATGGATTTAGAATAAATTAAAACCCTTATATTTTAAAACTACTGTATATTACTTATATTTTTGGTATACTATTTATATAATTAAAAAAAACGAGGTGTTTTTATGGAATTTATATTAGGAAAAGATGGAGAAGTTAGAATTATCCCTATAGTAAAGGGAACTGAAAGCTTAAAACAAGAGGATGAATTATATTCATATCTTAAGAAGAAAAATTTATTTGAAGGTAATTTAAGTGAAATTTATTTGCAATTAAATCCTAAAGAGGAAAATGTCCTCTTTTTAGGGTTAGGAGAAGAAGAAGAGTTAAACATAGATCATCTAAGAAAAGCTTTCCACAATGTTGGTAAAAAAAATAATGGAATTTAAAATTAAAAATGTAAGTATATTAATTCCAAAGTTTGGAAATTTATGCTATAAAAAAAACCATAGCAGCTGTAGCAGAAGGATTACTTCAATCAGAATATGCTTTTGAAAAATATCTTACAAAAAAAGAAGGTTATACCTACATTAGAAAAAGTTTATTTGGATGTTTTAGAAGATAAAAAAAGATGATGTCTTAAAAGTAATAAAAGAAATAGAAATATTAATTGAAGGCATATTTTTAACTAGGGATTTAGTTAATGAAAGATCTATAAATATGTACCCTGAGGTTTTAGCTAAGGCCGCCAAAGAAAATTTAGAAAACTTAGGAATAAAAGTAGATATCTTTGGCAAAAAAAGAAATTAAAGAGCTAGGAATGGAAGCCTTTTTAGCTGTATCAGAAGGTTCCTCAAAGGAACCACAATTTATAGTAATGAATTATAATGGCAATCCTGATTCAAAGGAAAAAGTTGCCTTGTAGGTAAGGGATTGACTTATGATTCTGGAGGATATTCTTTGAAGCCTTCTACAAGTATGGATACTATGTTTACAGATATGGCTGGAGCTGCTACAGTTATTGGGGGGGCCCTAAAATCCATAGCAAAGTCTAATTTAAAGAAAAATGTAGTAGGAATAATTGCAGCATGTGAAAATTTAATATCTGGTGGTGCTTATAAACCTGGTGATATTATAGGTTCTATGTCTGGGAAGACTATAGAAGTACTAAATACCGATGCTGAAGGTAGATTAACCTTAGCTGATGCATTATGGTATGCTGTTAAGGAAGTTAAAGCTGATAAGGTTGTGGATTTAGCAACTTTAACTGGTGCTTGCATAGTAGCCTTAGGTAATATTACCACTGGTGCCATAGCAAATAATGAAAAACTAATGGAAGAAGTAATGGAAGCTTCTAATATTGCTGGAGAACCTATATGGCAATTGCCTTCTAGTTCCGAGTATAAGGAACTTATAAAAGGTGACTTTGCAGATTTGAAAAACACTGGCGGTAGAGGTGCTGGTACAATTACAGCTGGATTATTCTTAGAAGAGTTTGTTGACAATACTCCATGGGTTCATTTAGATATAGCAGGAACTTCTTATGCTGACAAAGCTACTGGTTATTTACCAAAGGGAGCAACTGGCGTGCATGTAAAAACATTATATTATCTTGTAAAAGGTGAATAAAATTTTAAGAGAGACTAAGTTAAAGTCTCTCTTTTTTTACACTATATTTTCCATATTTGATAATATATTGGTTATAGGTGGCACTACTTGTTTTTTTTCTAGATAACACTCCTGGAGCATAGAAGGAATTATTAATTAAGGATTCATTAAAAGCCTTAGCAGCATAATCCTTATTTTGTCCTACTACTATCATCTCCGATGCCTGTCGAAATATATCTGTTAACATCAGTATAAATATGGAGTAATTATATTCTCTAGCTCTTTCTTCCATTAAATTTATTAAATCATTTTTCATATCCTTTAAGCTATCTGGATCCATAGTATAGACTTGGCCAATTCCAATTTTGTTATCATTGATTGTAAATGCCTTAAAGTCCTGACTTAATAATTCTTCAGGAGTCTTCCCTGTTAATGATGTTCCTGCTTTAAACATTTCCATAGCAAATACTTCCACATCTAAATCTGCAATTCTAGCTAATCTTTCTAACATTATTTTATCTGTATTAGTAGATGTTGGAGATCTAAACAATAATGTATCCGATATAATACCTGCCGCTAATATTCCTGCTATTTTTTTTAGATGGCCTTCTACCATTTTCAAACATTATAGAAGCAACTATAGTGGAAGTACTTCCTACTGGTTCATTTCTAAAATATATTGGACTTCCAGTAAAAACATCTGCCACCCTATGGTGGTCTATTATTTCTAATATCTCCGCTTCTTCTAGTCCATCGATGGATTGACTTCTCTCATTATGATCTACTAAAATAACTTTTTTCTTCATACTAGAGATAAGATGATATCTAGATATGGAGCCTATAACCTTATTTTCATGGTTTATAACTGGATAACTTCTATATCTAGTTTGAGACATTTGTACCTTTACATCATCTACTAAGTCATCTAGGGAAAACACCACCAAATCTTCAGTAGTCATAACATGTTTTATAGGTAGACTTTGAGTTATCAACCTAGATGCTGTAAAGGTGTCATGAGGCGTAGATATAATAGTTATATCTTTTTCTTTGCGAGACTTATTAGTTTTTCATCTAATCTCCCATTCCCTGTAACTATCATTAAAGAAATATTGCTGTTTATTGCTACTTCTTGTATGTCTTTTCTATCGCCACAAATTACTATATCATTATCTTCAATATATTCTATTAAACTATTTGGTTCCATAGCAAGTACTAAAAGTTTACCATCAAAGGACTTAGTCTTATCTGGAATAACTATAGCATCTGCAGACAATGTATCAATAATATTATCTATTGATGTACCAGATTTACCTAAAATAGAACTGTCCCATACATCTATATAACTTTGTACTATATCTGATACTGTTACTATTCCTACTAATTGCTCATTCTCATCTATAACTGGAAGGCTATTTACATTGTTTTTATTCATTAATTTAATGCCATCCTTAAGGATATTTCAGGACTTACAGGAGCAATATTATCAAAATTTAAATCTTCTACGCTTAGCCTAACAGTCTCCATAAATTGTGGTTCTTCTACACCAAAATAATCAAGAATAAATTTAGTTTCTCTATTTATCTCTCCAAGCCTTACTGGTATAGCTTCTATGTCACCAGTTCCATTTTTATATTCTGCATAGGCTAAAGCAGAACATATAGAATCAGAGTCTGGATTTTTATGTCCTATTATATATACTGTGTCTTTCATATCTTCCTCCCTAAATTCACCTAATTATATTAACAATTATAACACAAGATATGAGTTCCTTACTAAACATAGGGTTTTAAATATATTTACTTCCTTCTCTCACACTTAATTTTGATAATTCATTTGTTTCTATAAATTTCTTTACCCATTCCCTATTTGTTTTAGAATATTCCCTTAAAGCCCATCCTATGGCTTTGTTAATAAAGAATTCATCAGTTTTTGCATTATGCAAAATAGCCTTGCTTAAAAACTCAGTATCTGTATTTTCCTTATATCTTAATTGAAAGATAATTGAAACCCTCTTTAGCCAAATATTGTCTGATTCTATCCAATTTGAAATAGTATTATCTTTTATTTCAGGATATTTCATAGCTATGTGCCCTACTACTTTGTTGATGGCATCTACACTATCCCACCAAGACTTTGTAGTTATAATCTTTTGAACTTTATCCATGTCCTCTGGTATAAACAAATCCTTTACTACTACCATATAGTCTATACCTAAATATTGAAACTCCCTATCAGGTAAATCAAAGCAAGTATGAATAAATTTCCAATCTACTTCCTTATCTTTTCTTTTCTTTTAAAATTCTTTAGATAAAGCTTCTCTCTTAGGCTTTTTTTATTCCAAGGAAATAAAATTTATTTCTCATATATTTAGCCATTGGAACGGCTACATCAAAATCCCTATTGGCAAAAAAATATTTCAAATATATTCATTTTTTTCAATTCCTTTCTACTTTATAAAGGTTTTTCATTTACAAATAATTGAAATACATCTGGTCTACTATAATGCCCTGTAGGATCAAAGTCCATTCTACTAAGAATTACTTGATCTAAATCTAGATCAGCATACAAAATTTCTTCTTTATCCCACACAGGACCTGCTACATATTTTCCAAAGGGATCTACTATACAGCTTCCACCTGGACACATGTTATCTGGACAATCATCTAATTCTTCTTGATAATTGAACCCTTTTGGATACATATCTTTAGTTACATGTTGATTGCATCCAATAACAAAGCATCTACCTTCCAGTGCAATATGTCTCATAGTCGCTTGCCACTCATCTCGGGAATCAGCAGTTGGAGCTAAGTATATGGATACTCCCTTTTGATACATAGCTGCCCTTGCAAGGGGGGGCATATAGTTTTCCCAACAAATCAAAGAACCCATGATTCCATAAGGAGTATCTATAGTCGTTAATGTGCTGCCATCTCCTTCACCCCCCCATATACATCTTTCCGTTCCTGTAGGTTTTAGCTTTCTATGTTTTCCTAATAAAGTTCCATCTGGGCCAAAAAAATAAATAGGTACAATATAATGTACAATTTACTTGATCTCTTTCTGTTACTCCAATACATACATATGCTTCTGCTTCCATTGCTGCATTTCCAATGATTTCAGTATCCTTACTTGGAACAAGTACAGAGTTATCATAATATATTTTCCAATCTTCTCTACCTTCCATGGTCCTACTTCCAACAATATACCCGTATGAAAATCCTCTAGGATATGCTGGAATAAACGCCTCTGGAAAAACTATTAGTTTTGCTCCTTCTTTGGCAGCTTCTTCTATTAATTCTACTGCTTTTTCAATAGTCCTGTCCTTATTAAATAATACTGGAGCAGCTTGTACAACAGCAACTCTTAAATTTTTTTTCTGTATCCTTCATATTTTCCCCTCCAAATTAATTTTTTTTCCTTTATATTATATGCTAAAAATTCTTCCTAATCTTATAATAGCACAATTCGAAAACATATTTTCAACTTTCTAAAAGTTTTGTTGCTGAGTAATTTATTCCAATAGCTCCTAATGGTGCTGTAATTAGTATGGATAATACAGCAATAGCTAAAATGATATCTCCTGATTCTACTCCCAATGATAATGGAACTGCACCTATTGCCGCTTGAACTGTGGCTTTAGGTATATAGGATATAATACAAAACAATCTTTCCTTGTAATTTAAATCTGTGCCTATTAAAGAAATCAAAACCCCCCCTATGCTTCTACCTAAAAGTCCAATGGTTAAAATAATTATCCCTACTTTACCTGCATTAATAGCTACATTGATATTTACTTCTGCTCCTACCAATATAAAAAGAAGCATTTCTGCAAAAATCCATATTTTATTTAACTTAGATCCTAATCTCTGCCTATATGGGGGTACCCTTTCAACTATAATAAATCCTATAGTCATAACTCCTATTAATGATGCTATACTTATCTTTGGTTCTAAATAAGCTTCTATTTCCGTTAATAATATACCTAGACCTAATAATAGTAAAACTTTTTTTAGTATCTCTCATGTGATACTTGGTAAATATTCTTATAAGAACTAAACCAGCAAACAACCCTAATGCTATACCTAATAATATAGATATTGGAATTTCAAGTAATTGCATACCTATATTTATATTATCACCACTATATAAACCTAGAAAAACACTAAATATAGTAATTGCAACAACATCATCAATAGATGCCCCCCCTGCTAATATTAGGATTGGGACTCCTTTACTTTTACCTACATCCTCCTCTATTAACTTTAACATGGATGGCACTATAACTGCTGGGGGGGATACTGCTGCAATTATAAAACCTAATATTCCACCTTGTATAAATGTAAAATCTAAAAGTTCTATTGAAGCTAATGCTATAAAAAAATCCTTCTATCATACCAGGAATACAACTTATTTTTAATGCAGGAGCACCAACTTTTTTTCAAATCTGATTTATTAATTCCAAGTCCTGCTCTTAGCAAAATAATAATTAAGGCGATTTTCCTTAAATCCGCTGATATATTCATCATATCCCTTTGTAACAAATTAAGTCCATAGGGTCCAATTACAACTCCTAATACAAGCATCCCTAATAATCCGGGTAATTTAAATTTTTCAGATAATTTTTTTTGCTGGTAATCCTAATAATAAAATTGTTGCTAAACTTATTGCCATATTTTATTCCTCAAATTTTAAAATAGAAAACTCCTACAGGCATACTTATATAATTACCTGTAGGAGTCATTAGCATTATGCGGTTTTGGTGAACTCCATCACCATTATTTATTTTATAAGAATAGTATAGT
>JMBV01000592.1_pt1 | contig 10396 bp, 14 predicted proteins | sample 616531 | NCBI WGS metagenome assembly JMBV01 (sample SAMN02727904, study PRJNA239997) | anaerobic digester metagenome | biome: anaerobic digester; isolation source: mesophilic anaerobic digester inoculated with municipal waste water sludge... | place: Germany: Bielefeld University, CeBiTec ... | reverse complement strand
GCCTAAAACTAACAAGTTTAGTAATTATTTCAACTGATTGTCAGCAAGTTGACATTTTGAGAAATCGATGCGAATTACCGTTCTCTAAAACCCTGTATAAACCCTATTTATTTAAAGAAATTGCATAAATGAATCAGTAGATTCTATTTGAGATATTTATTCTATCCTTAGAGTATCATTAAAAAAAACGTTATATTTGCTTTTCAGCTCAAAACAATATATCATGACAACAACTAAAAAAATCTACTTCTATGTATTAATCCTCATAGGATCAATTCTGTTATTTTTAAACAGCTGCGAAAAGGGTGATATTGATGACAACGGTGGTAATAATGAAAAAGGAGATGTGCCCGTTTTGTCTACAACAGAGATAACAGATATTACTAATACAACTGCCACATCAGGTGGTATAATAACCGACGATAAAGGATTTACAGTTACATCAAGGGGAGTATGCTGGAGTACAAATGAAAACCCATCCATCAGAGACAATAAAACAGAAAATGGTGCGGGAGGTGGAAGTTTTATAAGTAGTATAAATGACTTAAAGCCCGGCACAAGATACTATGTTAGGTCGTATGCTACAAATAGCAAAGGTACTGGATATGGTATGGCAATGTCGTTTACAACCAATTATGACCCCCATTCTTACTACAAAGGAAATAACCGAAATAACCCATACTACTGCCACGTCTGGTGGGAATATTACTGATGATGGAGGAGGATATATAACTGCAAGGGGGGGGTTGTCTGGAGTAAAAGTGAAAAGCCATCCATCAGCGATAGTAAAACAGATGATGGTGAGGGTATGGGTAGTTTTACAAGCAAAATTGTTGACTTGGATCCAAACTCTACTTATTATGTTAGAGCATATGCTACTAATAGCGTAGGAACAGTATATGGAAATCAATTTGTTTTTAAAACTCTTGAAGTACCTTGGAGAGAATCTAATGAAATACAATTTACCAAAATCGCTTCCAGTCCGCAATACACAAAACTTAGCTCGTTGTCAGGAAAAGGTCATGTAATGTATAAGGTAAAGAAGATTGGAGAAGGTGGAAGTTCTCCTTATTTCCTCGATAAAGTGAAAGTTAAATATACCGGTTGGTATAAAAATAACTGGGAAAAGTCAGACTCATACATAGATGATCATGGCAATACTTTCACCAATAAAGTTGTATTCGATACTACATCAAAAAAATAATATTCCCAGAACCTTCAGTGTAAATGGTGTTATAGATGGTTTTCAACTGCACTCCAACACATGAAAGAAGGTGATATATGGGAGATTTGGGTTCCATGGGAATTAGGCTATGGCTCATCAGGCTCAGGCAATATACCCGGATATACAACATTGGTTTTTGAAATTGAACTTATGGAAATAATGTAGTAAATGTATTAAAAGTTTGACTAATCTAAGTTTCGGATTTGGGAGAAAGTCTTCAAATACTTCTTTTTTTTAAACTAAAAACATCAAAAGTGTTCGGTAAAGTGTTCGGTTTTCACCAATAATTTATAAATTGAAGTTGCAATCATTTGATAATAAACATGGTGTGCAGATTGCTTTCGAATCCCGCCCGGATCACTTTAGAAATAAGGCACTTACAATAAATATTTGTAGGTGCTTTTTTTTGTTTGGTAAAACATTTATTATAAAAGAGGTTTTTCACAATCAACTATATCTGCATTGATAAAATATTATCTAAGTGTGTTTTTATAAAGCAAGCCTTCTTTTTCAGATAATTGCCACCATTAAAGCACAATTAACCTTATCTCGCTTTCATGCAACTCCCCCCACCCTATAGAAAAAAAACACCCACCGTGTTGGTGAGTGTTGCAAAACAAATTAATTCAATTGCCTGATATTATTTGAAGCAATCTATATAAGCTCCGAAAATATATAATTTGTTTCTTTGAGCTCCTGTAATTTCTTTAATTATATCTAACTTTTCTAAGTCAGCGAGTAAATTATAAATTGTTTGTGGTGATTTATCAATAAGCTTCATAATTTCAGAAGCAGAAATTATGGGTTTCTTATACATATAATCAATAATTAATCGTGCATCTATGCCTCTTTTTCCTAAAGTATCAACACTCTTTTCAATTGAGTTTTTAACTGCATAATCGCACTTAATGTTTTTACTCCATTTTGAGAAGTTTCTACAACACCTGTAAGAAAAAAAACTTTAACCATTGACTAATATCGTTATGAGTACGAACGCGCATTAAATTATCATAATATAAAGTTCTATGGCGTTCAAAAAAAATCAGATAGATATAGAATTGGACGCTTTAGAATATTTTTGAAACAAGATATAAAGTTATTAATAATCGGCCTGTCCTTCCATTTCCATCTAAAAAAAAGGGTGTATAGTTTCGAATTGATAATGAATTAGAGCAATTTTTATCAAGTCGGGTGTAAAATCATTTTCTGAATTGGCGAATTTTTCAATATCTGACATTAAGTTGTCTATCTCGTAGTGAACTGGAGGAATAAATATTGCATCGTTAAGAGTGGCTCCACCAATCCAGTTTTGACTATTTCGAAACTCTCCAGGTTGTTTATGCTGGCCTCTAACACCTTGTAAAAGGACTTTATGAGCCTGTTTTATAAGTCTAGTAGAGAAAGGTAATCTGTGTAGCATTTCAACAGCCTCATTCATTGCCATTATATAATTTTGAACCTCTTCCCAATCATCTCTTTTCTCTGCACTTATTTCTGATTTAGCTAAAAAAAGCTTCTTCGATTTTCGTCTGAGTACCTCAATCTTCGATGATTGTGTAGCTTCTTTTGCAATATGCATTTGAATAAACAAATCTATGTCTACATATTCAGAATACATATCTAAGCGTCCCAGGAAACGATCAGCTTTGCTTAATAGGCTAATGACTTGCATATCACCAATTTCCCATTTCCTATTTAATAATGTTGGCTGAAAGCTTTTATAGCCTCCTTGATTTACAAACTTTCCAGACTTGTAATTTTTCATATTACATAAAAATTAGAATGAGCAACCTTTTATTCTAAAAATACGCTCAAAATTAGAATAAAGAAATCACAATTCCAATTTATTCAATATAACTTAGAATAAGAGAGTTTTTATTCTAAGTTAGCTTGCTTTCATACGAACAAACCTTCTTTTCTCCGGATCAACTTTTGGATATTGTGCCTCGAGTTCTGCCATGTCCTGTTCATTAAATCGGCGTTTCCATTTATGAAACAACGATTGTGAGAGATGATTCTTTCAAAGCGTGGGTTGTAATCCATTAACTTCAACTTCATGAATGATCTGGAGCTTCTGCTCCTTGCTCCATTGATGCCTATCTCTTGTCATAATTTACAAAATTAAAGTGTCAAACTGATTTGCCAAATAAAAGATCTGACATCACGAAGCAACGGATAGGGATTTTCATTCGGCTTGTAGGTTGCAGTTTTTGGAACGCCACAGCCTCCCGTTTTAGATTATACGATGGATGAAATGGCAGAATTAGCCAAGTAAGTGGTAGAAAGTTCAGTCACTGTTCCGGGTGTTCAGCCCAAGCTGTTGCAGAATACTCAACCAATACATTATTAGATTTACTGCGACTTTTTGAAGTTACTGTTTTCAGCTATCTTACTGGAAATAATGATATGCATTTGAAGAATTTATCTTTGATAAAAACAAACGATCAATGGGTTTTTTTCTCCATCCTATGATTTGCTGAATGTTCAGTTACATCTTCCTGAGGATAACGAAGAAATGGCTTTAATCATCAATGGAAAAAAAGAAACCTAACGAAGGAAGATTTTATAGATTTAGGGGGAAAAGTATGGATTAAACGAAAAACAAGTATTCAACACCTTTGCCCGATTTATCAAAGCGGAACAAAAAAAATGAAGAAAGCGGTACAGCATCCTTTTCTTTCTTCAGCTAACCGGATACAGTATATAGCTTTATTGCAAGAACGAATGCAACTCCCCCCCTGGAATCTCTTTCCCCCCCTGGACACTGTGGAAGCTGGCACCTATCAAGTTTGCAATGGTTTTCAGGGTATCACCATTTCTTATACCCAAATAAATTACGTATCTATGTTCTGAAGTTAATTGTTTGTATCTTTTAAACATAAGCAACATGATAGTTAATTTTAGGGAGACTTCGGTCTCTTTTTTTATTAAATTATGTTGCCGGTTGACACTCTTTGGGGGGGTTTCGCACCCCCCAACCGCTTGTCAACCCCCCCGCAGTGTTTTTCATAGTTTTGTTTAATAAACCTATATAAAACTTACCGGGAAAGTTGCACTTCTAAATTTAACTTAGCTTCATCACTGCTTATATATTTACCAGTGTGCTTAATTTAAAAATTTATGGATGTTTTTGTCCTGATTTATACAATAGTACTTTTGTTTCGTCAATTGTTACCAGGCAACCGTAGGTCATTGTCTCCAGATCGAATTTAATTGATGCGTAAAATGAAAGAATATTTTCCTTGTTGTCAATGATTTCAATAACTATGGGAAGCTTCTCCGTGACCTCCCAAAATTTATATGAGTGAATTATTGAACTGGCTCCAAAGCCAAAAATACCCTTTAGTACCGTTGCACCTGAAAGTCCGTACTCTTTAGCTTTAAAGACAATGTGCTCATACAGTAATCTATCTTTATACCTGTCGGTTGAACTGATAAATATGCGCAATATTAAAGCTGTACAATTATTATTCATAATTATATGATTTTAATGGTTAACCTGCCCAAATAAACAGCAACGAGGCCTAAAAAGAAACTTAATCCCGAATAGGTGGCAAAGCGCAAGAACTCTTTACTTTGCAACAATAGAAACGCATCGTTTGAAAACGATGAAAAAGTTGTAAACCCGCCGCATAGGCCAAGAGTGAAAAAAATATGCCATTCAGGGGGGGACATGAAATTCCCCTTTTCCGAAATTCCTGAGAAAATACCAATTAAAAAGCTGCCGATAATGTTGACAGATAAAGTACCCCAAGGAAAACCGATGCAGAATAAATTTGAAAGTATAATGAGATGAGAAAACGAGAAGCAGAGCCCAGGAACCCGCCAATACCTACTATTAGAATAGACTTTACCATATAAATCTAATTTATAAATTTACTTTATGGTAGAAGTCATCAGCTTTTTACGGCGGTTATGCGGCAGACCTCATTGCCAAATGACAAAAGTAATAATTATTTACAATTAATAACGGTCAGATGTGTTAAAATATGTAAGCTGCCTCGAATGGAAATAGTTGAAAGAGCAATGAGTTGAAGCTTTTTTTTAAATAAGAGAACTAAAACAGTCATTCTCCACCTACTCCGTTCATTCAGTTCATTTACCAACCACTACCTTTCTCCCCCCCCGACACCCCCCCCACTAATCATGACAAAACCACCACTGTCCCGATAAATTCTTTAAAGTTTTCGTTTTTATGTATAAAAGCTCTCTAACCCATTGTTGTCTGATGATCATGACATTGTACTTAATGGTTTTTTTATCCGCTTTTGATGAATCAACAGTTCGGTAAAAAAAGGTTTGTTATGTAATATGATTTGCTAATCATCAGTGATATGCGATTTATCAAGGCAGTATAATGCTTATTCTAGATTATCAGGTGTTTAAACGGATGTGTCCCGGAATATTTATTAATATAGAGGTGTTCCGAGCAAAACCTGACCAACGAGAATGGATATTACCGGGCTATACTGGCTAACAGGAGGTTAATTATGCCAGCGAGGTTAATGGTAAGCTGGAAGCTAAAGAGCCACCCAAACTTCAAATTGCACATGATTCAGATCCATCGCAACCCCCCCCGTCTTTCAGCCCCCCCACACTTCAACAAATGATCAACCTCAACCCCCCCTAGCTCTTAACCCTCATCAACGAATTCCAATTGGCGGAAGTTTATTGATATTTATTCTTTAATTTCCTTTATTATCGATTGTTAAAGAATGATTTTGTATTTTTGGTGTGAATTATTCTATTTTAAAGACATGCCCAGATTAGATTGGATTGGAAAAGATAAAGTCGTTAACCATCATCAAGATGTTCCGTTCAGAGTTTTAGAACATAAATATGGATTCACCTTGGAAGATGGGAAACAAACAAATGAAATAAATAGTGGAAATAAGATTATTCATGGTGATAATCTGGAAGCCTTAAAATCACTCATGCCAGAATATGAGGGTAGAATAAAATGCATATACATAGATCCACCTTATAATACCGGAAATGAAAAATGGGTGTATAATGACAATGTAAATCACCCAAAGATAAAAAAAATGGCTTGGAGAAGTTGTAGGTAAACAAGGTGAAGATCTTACTCGTCATGACAAGTGGCTCTGTATGATGTACCCTCGTCTTAAGCTTTTACATAAACTTCTTTCAGAAGATGGTGCAATATTTATTTCCATTGATGATAACGAACAGGCTAATCTGAAATTGGTAATGGATGAAATATTTGGTTTGAATAATTTCGTGAATTGTATTTCTGTTAACATGAATAGCCTGTCCGGAGTAAAGATGACGCATGCCATTAATGGTAAAAGGTATCCAGCTCAAAAAGAATATATTTTACTTTACAAAAAGGGAATTTCTTCACCTTTATTTAACATTGAAAGGATTAAAAAAAGACAAGTGGGATAAGGAATATAATCTTATTATACCTGAGTTAGAACCTGAAGAGTTTGAAAATTTCCAACATTTAACCGAGGATGAAGTTAATGGTATTTTGTCAGAAAAGACTTTGATGTCATTATCAGATTTTGCAAAACGTAATAAAATTACTCTCACTGATGAGTGGAAATGGGAAAACTCATATAGAATTTTTGGTACCAAATCAAATAGACCTTTAGTAAAGAAAGTTGCAGATGAAACTTTCTCTCAAGTGATTGTAGGTTATAAAAATTTTGATGGTAATATGCGTTTCTTTCGTTCTGATTATAATAAAAAAAGTTAGAGATCCTAGAATAGAGTTAGTTCAAGCAGATGCCAATTCTTCTGTTTATTTATCAGATAGTTGGATTGACATTTCGACTGATGGTGGTGTAGCTCAAGAAGGGAGTATAATTTTCCCAAATGGGAAAAAAACCCCCCCTCAAATTAGTTGAAAGAGTAATAAATGCAATTTCTGATAAAGAATCAATCATCCTCGATAGTTTGCAGGTTCAGGTACTACTGCTCATGCGGTACTTAATCTCAATAAAAAAAGATAAAGGCAATCGCAAGTTTATCCTTATAGAAATGGAAAATTATGCAGATAGTATTACTGCTGAACGGGTAAAAAGAGTAATTGGAGGATATGGAACCGGAAATTCTGAAATTAATGGTACCGGTGGAAGCTTCGACTATTACGAGCTTGGACATCCAGTTTTCAATGAAGACAATAGTCTGAATGAAGAAATTGGAGATGATAAGATCAGGGAATACATTTATTATTCAGAGACAAAAAAAATACCTTCAAAGGGTGCGTTCACAGGAGCATAAATATTTACTAGATACATTTAATGATACCGGATACTATTTTTACTACGAGAAAGATAGCTTAACAACACTTAGTTAGATACCTTAAACATAGTTACGGAAAAGGCAGAACAATATTTGATTTATGCAGACACTTGCCTCCTGGACAAGGATTATATGGTTGAAAAAAAATATTATATTCAAAAAAAATACCACGAGATATTAGAAGATTCTGATTATGGAACTAAAATCATATCAACGCGAAGTAATTAACGATTTGACGGATTTTCTGGAAGAATTGGAAGATACAAAACAAATCAATATTGCTTATGCTAATTTTTGGGCTAAAAAGGGAGTTTCTCTAAAGTCACTTAATAATGACTATCTAAGACCTTATGACAATGCAATAAAAGGTGTTCCAAGAGTTACAGTAAAAGTTCCCACTGCCGGTGGAAAAACATTTATTGCTTGTAACGCCTTAAAACCAATATTTGAAAAATTCCCTCCTGATAAAACTAAAGTGGTGGCTTGGTTTGTACCATCTGATACAATTCTGAAGCAAACCTACAAAAACTTGAGTGATCCCGAACATCCTTATAGGCAAAAATAAATAGCCATTTCGGTAATTCCGTAAGAGTATACGATAAAGAGTCTTTGCTTTTTGGACAAAGTTTCAGCCCTGTTGAGGTAAGTGAACAACTAAGTATTTTCGTTTTAAGTGTACAATCATTTGCGGCTAACAATAAAGATGGACGAAGAGTATATAGGGAGAATGAAAACCTAACCGATTTTCCGAAAACATTTCAATTCCCCGATAAATTTGTAGAGGGAGCTGATGAGACTGCTTTAATCCAGGTAATTGCCCAATTAAACCCGGTTGTGATTATTGATGAAAGTCATAACTTTGAAGCAGACCTTCGAATTGATATGCTTAACGATATTAATCCGAGCTTTGTTCTGGATCTTACTGCAACACCAAGAAGAAAGAGCAATATTATATCTTTTGTGGATGCTATGCAATTGAAAAAAACTATATGGTAAAGCTTCCGGTAATAGTTTATAATCATCACAATACCAATGAAGTTATAATAAGTGCAATTCACCTGCAGAGAGAGTTAGAGGCTAAAGCTATTAATGAAGAAAAAAAAGGTGGCAAATATATTAGACCAATTGTCCTGTTTCAGGCGCAACCAAAGAGTGATAATGAAAATATCACATTCGATAAAATAAAAGCCCAGCTGATCGAGATCGGAATTCCTGAAAATCAAATCAGAATAAAAACTGCTCAAAAAGATGAAATCAAGAATGAGAATCTAATTAGCCGTGATTGTGAAGTCCGATTTATTATTACCGTTAACGCTCTTAAAGAAGGGTGGGATTGTCCTTTCGCATATATTTTGGCTTCTTTGGCTAATAAATCATCTTCTGTTGACGTAGAACAGATTTTGGGGGAGAATTCTAAGACTCCCTTATGTTAAAAGACACGATGAAGAATTGTTGAACTTATCTTATGTTTTTACCTCTTCAAACGATTTCCTGGATACACTTCAAGGAATTATAGTTGGATTGAATAAATGTGGTTTTAGTGCAAAAGACTATCGAATTGATGAGCAACAAGTTGAGGGAAATACTCAAAAACAAATTCCCCAGCCTGAAGCTCTATTCAGTGATTCTTTACAGAGGAAAGATACACTACTGGAAGGGGGGGAACCAGAAATTGATGTGCAAAGTGCTAAGCAACTATCCAAATCAGATGAAATGAAAGAGAGGATTAATAATGTTATCGAGACTGCTTACACTGGTAGTAATGTGTATAGTAAAAAGATAGAAGAACTGGAAAATGACGACAATATAATCCCAACTGAACTTATGGACGTAATTAAAGCATATCCTATTAAAGACGCATATAAAAAAAGAAGTGGAAGGAATAAAACTACCAGCCTTTTTTATGAAAGTTCTGAATGATTCGCTTTTCGAATCTGAGGGGTCGTATCTAAGATTAAATAGAAACCAACTAATTAAAGGCTTTGATTTAAGTAAAGAAGATAGCAAGATAGACTTTTCTGTTTCTTCATCAGATATGGCTAGTATAGATCTGGAGGAAGGACGAAAAAAAATGAATATATCCCAAAATATCAAAAGTAATTGGAGAGAACAGAGAAGCTTTTGTGCAATATATAACAAGGTTATCACCGGAAGCTCAAATCAACCAGTTAGCAACTAAGTTGGCTCGACAATCTATCCGTATTGATGAAGTTCCAGAACCTCAAATTATTAATTATATCAAGAATGCCATAAAGGATTTTAGCAGTGATAAAATTTCCGAAATTGCATATAACGACTACTATTATTCGACTGTTGTTAAAAAGAAAATCGAATCACTTATTGATAATTTCACCGAAAGACAATTCAATTATTTATTAGAAAGTGGGAAAGTAATATGCCAGCCATCATTTGAATTCTCTAAAAAAATTAAACCAACAAACACGATACAGGGAATCACTAAAAATCTGTATATTGAAGAAGGAGAAATGAATAAAATTGAGAGAGATGTAATTTTTAAAGTAGCAAGTCTCAACAACGTTCAATTCTGGCACAGAAATTTAGAAAGAGGTAAGGGATTTCAAATTAATGGGTTTATAAACCATTATCCAGACTTTATAGTAAAAATGATGAACGGAATGATTGTCTTGATTGAAACTAAAGGAGACCACTTGGATGGCTCAGACAGTTTGAAAAAAAATTACGACTTGGCAAAAAAAATGGGCAAGCAAAGCTGGTGACAATTATCGCTACTTCATGGTTTTTGATAATGCAAAATTAGACGGAGCATATTCTGTAAATGAATTAATTAATATTCTTAAGGCTATGAGTTGATTTAATAAATAAATTATCTGACATATAGCCATATGTGGTCAACACCTGATGTAGCCTTCCCTATTTTTG
>JMBV01000591.1_pt1 | contig 10426 bp, 21 predicted proteins | sample 616531 | NCBI WGS metagenome assembly JMBV01 (sample SAMN02727904, study PRJNA239997) | anaerobic digester metagenome | biome: anaerobic digester; isolation source: mesophilic anaerobic digester inoculated with municipal waste water sludge... | place: Germany: Bielefeld University, CeBiTec ... | reverse complement strand
TTGGAGGTACCTGGCGCACCACAATTAACCTTATCATTCAAACAGTTACACCTTATCGGTATATAATCGGTAGGGTTTTTCATACTTATACCTTAATTAAATATCATGTTCTGCAGTAGCATTCTGCAGATCATTTTTTTGGAGCTGGTCAATCTGCATATCTCTTTCTTGAGATCATTATTCTCGATTGCCAACTCCTCAATACGCTTTAATAGCCACTCTGGTGTTAATTCTGATATATTGTTATCAGGTGAGTTATCTCTTCTTTTCAATGGCTCTTTGCCGAACAATAACCAATCAGGGTTAACATAAACAAATGTTGACAAAATATTTCTTACAAGGTCTAAACTCGGTTTATTTCGCTTCGTTTCTGTGACATTTCTTATAGTTTGGCCAGAAAACCCAGTTTTCACACCAAATTTATCAGCACTTCCATTAGCTTCAATATTAACCAGATACCTTATTCTTTCAGAAATATCGTTCATATTCACATATTTTAACCCTACACTTGTTGGTTTATCCCAACAGTTGTTTATCTTTGCAAGTGTTCGTTTAAACGGTACAAATGTACGGAATAAACGAACAGTTGTAAATAGCAAATATAGACTATTTTTGAAAGATATGGCAAACAAGACTCAAAACATCCACAGTTTTAAAAAGGGTTACGGCATGATCCCATACCGGGATATCCGCAAAGCGAGAGAAGAGATAAAAGAAGTATTGGGTATTTCTGCCCGCTCGCAATGGTATCAGCGTCTTAACGGCAACATCATTCCTAATGTTGAAGAGAAAGATGCTATTGAAAAGATTTTTGCGAAATACAAAGTAAAAAATCTGACGTTTGGGGGGGGAATAGCCATTAATGCCGAGGCCAAGTTAACAAGAAGAGAAACTCAGGTTGGCAAATTACTTGCCTGGGGGGGAGCATGCAAAAAAAACAGTAGCAGATCGATTATATATATCGGTGCATACGGTTGAAAATCATGTTCGCAATATTTTCGAAAAACAGAATGCCGTAGCGTTAATGAATTTTCTGCCTGGTATTTCTGCACACATTTTGGCATAAGTATGGAGCTTTCTCCACTTAAAATATTGTAGCTGTTTGTTTGTTAATTATTTATATGTCTGGTGATATCATGCAGTCAACAGATGCATTTACACGCAACAGATCACGTAGAAGTACAAATGTAACAGAAAGACTTAGATCTAGGAACAGGAGAGACGAATTAGACTTAACTTTTTCTGATGTATTATGATAGAGAAATTATTCAACTTAGTTTTTGATCCCAATGAACGCTCACTAATTCGCTCGCGATGCAGAGCTGAGCCCTGGATAACTGCAAGAAAGGCATGGATGCTCTTCGCATATATGAATAATTATAGCATAAGAGATATAGGATGGTGCTCAAATAGAAACAATCGACAAACGCGCTATTTAATTGATAAGGCAGAAGAACTGTATAGCGTAAATGATAGAGATTTACACAATTTTATTAGAAGATATGAAACAAAAGTGGAAAGTACTGGTGGAGTCAATTCAAAAGTTAATCGATGATGACGCTGTTGTTATGAATGGCTTGAGAAATGGATCAGACATAAATAAAATAAAAAAAGAATTTTCAACGCAATGTTAAAAATATTGGCGTGTTAATTGAAGAATTTGGAATGTTTGTTCCTGATCCGGAGCGTGACGAAATTGAGCTGCCTTTTGATAGTGTTGAATTTTCTGAAGCTTGGAGCGATTATAAAGAATTCTTGTTCGAAGTATATAATATAGTTCTGGTACCGGTGGAAGAAAGACTTCGATTAAAAAGCTTTTTAGGATCTCTAAGAAAAATGAAGAAACGGCACTTGAATATCTTGAATTCTATATCACATCCAGATACAAATCAATTTTCGCACCTAAGGATTTTCAATTTAATAACGATGAGCCGGGTATGAAGCTCCAGTAAAAGATGAAACATTCACATTAAATAGAAACACTTTATAATCATGTTAAAAGAATTAAGCAAAGAGACACACGTATTTCTGAAAACAGAAGACAGTTTTACTTCTATATCCAAGCGCCCCAGAGATAACAAATACCAGGTATTCACAACAAAGAAGATCACTTCACAAATGGCTGATGATATCAATAATCTCTACGGAGCGAATCTTGAAGTAACCAGAATCAACTTTGACCAGGGTTTCTGATTATCAAGCTGAAAAATAAATCAACTTACAAACACATAGTAAAAGCAATTAAATCTGTGCTTTATGGCAAAAGTTAATCCACACGTTAAGCGCAGGTATAACTTATGTTACCGAGCCAGGAAGAAAGGATATAAAATAATAACACCGACTCGCACCATCTACCGGCCTAATGTAATAGACAGCAATATAGAGAAACAATTATATGAATTTGGATTCGCAGTACAACTAACAATTTACGATCATGAGTGATTTAAAACAGCAAATATTTGATAGATACCCAAGCTGGCCTGCATTTCTTCAGGACCAGTCACCTGAGCAACTGATAGTGAATTACGACTTCGTGAATAACTTCAATGATGTGTACACTACCTCAGATATTACTCTTAAACTTCTTACAGAATTATACAAGCTGAAGAAATCTTATGCCGGTTACGAATACCTTGAACGCTGGCTGAATTTCCTGAATGATTTTCTAAATATCAACAAAGGCCTTCAGCGGGAGTGATCAAACAACTCTCTTATATCCTTTACGCAAAATATAGTCATTTCAGACTATCGGATATGAAGCTTCTTTTCAATTACATCCTTGATAGCCGTTACGGAACGTTCTACGGAAGCATAGACACACAACGCATTTCATCGAGCTTTTCGGTTATAACAACGAGAGAAAAGAGGCTTTTACTAAGATAGAAAAGGAAATTGAAGAACAGCAAAAACAATCAGGACGTGACACACCCTCACAGCTGCCTGATTACAACAAACATCCTAGCCTGATGAGATACTCACCAATTGAGAAGATAAGAGAACTGGCTAAATCTAAAACAATATGAGACTAACGCTTTCATTATACTGTACAAACAATTCTGAATCCAAACTTGCACACGGCAAAGCTCAAAAGCTTAAGCAGATGCTTGAACGATTCGACAGTCTTAATGTGAGCACAATTGAATTCTACGATATACTGAGAACAATTAAAAGCAATGTAGAAGCTATTGATAGATATTATCGAAATTCTGATTCAATCATAATAAACATTTCCTGCATGATTCCGGGACCAACGCACATAATAGAATTCAGATCTAATCTATACAGATCATTATTAATTGCAAAGCAGTTTTACACATAACTTTTTTTTCATACAACAGCCTAAGCTGTGAAGCTCCGGCTGTTATTTTTTTAAACACTCAATATTAACAACATGAAAAAGATAGAAAACATCCTCTTTGCTCATGGTGCTGACATCGCAACAAAAGTAATTACAGCGCTAATTGCTGTATGGGTAATAGTAATAATTGCAAAAATAATAATATGAGAACAATAGAAGATATAAGTAAAGAAAAGGAGGATTGATCATGGATAAAATAAAAGTAACATTAGTCAATTCAGGACAAGATTTTCAAAGTTTCATTTGCGATGAAAGCGGCAAGATAATAGAAGTCAATCCAGAGTCACATTTACCATCAATATGGTTAGGATCTTATCTTCCTATTAATGACGACAAACTAATGCAAGAAGGCAATTATTGCCCTATAAGAAAGGCTTATAGTTCCAGTTTCGGATATTTAAGACATATAATTGTAAAAATAGAAAAATTATGAAAGGAATACTATTTACAGAACCAAATTTCAACCGGACAGTTCAGGGGGGGTCGAAAAAAACAAACACGAAGAATCATTGCGCCACAACCTGACGATGATGGGCTGCATAATCACACTATTTACCCAATGTCAAGCGATATGACTGGTTTTGGGGAACAGTAGAAGAAACAGGAGAACATAAGGAGTTTAAACCCCCCCGATTCAAGGTAGGCGAAGTGGTGTTTTGAAAGAGCCATATCAGTATGCTATTCTTCGAGGGTCGGGAGGTTACGGTTATTATTATGGACACGATAAAATAGAAGACTATTCAGAAGATACATCGTGGTTCTGTGCCAACTATGACGACCTTTTTGAATTTCATAAAAAAAATATAACAAGTATAGGGATAAAAAGATAAACAAGCTATTCATGCCCGAAAGTGCGGCACGTTACTTCATTGTGATTACAGGAGTTAGAGCAGAGAAATTGCAGAATATAAGCGATGATGATTGCATTAAAGAGGGTGTAATTCAATTTAGACAACCTATTGAACCACACTGTGTATATGGATATGAAGTTGATGATCCTACGATAAATGATGTTTGGTTTATTACTCCACAAGAAGCGTATGCCTCAATTATCAACTCAATTCTGTGGGAGAGCAACCCTTGGGTATGGGTGTATGATTACGAACTAAGTAAATAATAAATAACATGGCAAAGCTTGAGAGAGATCGAAATAATTATTAAATAAATATAACATTATGGCACTAAATTTCAAGAATGTACAGAATGCATACAAAGTATTCAACGAATTAAAAAAACAGTACTTCCGGAACTTGATATCCCGTCATGGCCCGAAGATATGCGAGAATGGCAGGAGAAAGAACGGAAAAATCCCGAATTATGTAAGGTTTACGGCTTTGACAAAAAAAATGTGATGATGGCTGGGAGAGCCTTGTTTTCTTTGTCAAAAACCCGTCAGAAGAATTAAAAACTAAATTCAGTGAACTGAAATCTTTTGTGCACAATAGCGCAATGTCAGAACCATATTCCAAAAATTCAGAAACTTGGATCTTTGGGTGGTTTTAAACTTAATAAATTAGAACAACAGTCCGACTATTTCTAAAAAAAACAGGCAAAAATTAGAATTAGCGAATAAATAAATCAAAAATGAAAACATACGTATTGACAGTGAGTAGAACATTTCCGAGCACGCACAATCGTAAAGGGAGCAGACATATTTTATCGAAAAAAATAGGCAGGGCGTTAGGAAAAGGGAAGGTAGAAGTGTATGAAGAATTTGGGCAGGATATATCACCTAAACTTCACACAATTCGTGCAAATTATCCTCTATGGAAAAGCGATTTAAGGAGATAGAGAAAGGCAAAGCGTGTTTGTCGTTGCGATATTGGAGCGGCAAACCATACAAGAGCAAACAGATTGAATTTGCGAGATTGACGAAAGAAGATGGGATTGGGTTGCAGATAGTAGATTTACGCGATGATGCGGGTGTAGAGCATTTAGCGAGTATACGTGACTGTTTTAAAGCTGACGACAGAATTGCTAAAAATGACGGACTAATTTTTGATGACTTTAAGGAGTGGTTTAAGGGATACGATTTGAATAAGCCAATGGCAATTATACACTTCACAAAATTCAGATATTAACAAATGAGCATAATTAAACTACCTGAGATTAACGCCGGTGCCCTGGAATTCGTGGATGATCGTATACAGGACATTGTAGACACCATTAACGAGGCATTTGTTGTGAGGACATCAGTTTTAGACCCATCAAAATTTAGCATCGAGAGCAAAGATAAAACACGCTATCGCTATACACCTACTATGGACACCTTGTATCTGTACTTGAAGGGCATAGGAAAGTCAATTTCTCGCACAGATCTCAGAATTCTATTAAGAGATCAGAACTATTTTGATCAGGAGAACCCTGCAATTAACTACCTTGATTCTATCAGAGGTTCATTTAAAGGAGAAAGCCACATCGATAAGCTTTGCGATCACATAACACCTCGAGTGTTTGGAGAAGATCCGGATTATTATCGCGAACGCATGAATCACTTGATAAGGAAGTGGATGGTTGCATCCGTTGCTCAATGGATTGACCGTATTCCGAACTCTGTGGCCCTCGGTTTCATCTCTATGGAGGAATATATCGGAAAAACATTTTTAACCCGCTTCTTTCTGCCTGAATCGCTCGAGGGATACTATGTTCAGCCTGAGAATGACAGTAGATTTTCATTATCCGATGTTTTCACACGCTATCTGATAGTTTGCTTTGATGATCTGGTAGGTATTAATAAAGGTACGGCCAGGATAGAAGAATTTAAAAGTATACACGCTCGCAAATGATCTTGGTGCAAAGACGTAACGATGAGTTTCCAACGGAACGTAACAGGGTTGCAGTGCCAATGTTCACAGCTAACCGTACAGCAGAAATGGGCGGTTTCCTGACGCAAAATCACGGTACTAGCCGATACGGCACAATAGAGGTCGAGAAGATTGATAAACGCTACTCTCAGCGAGTTAAAGTTGATCAAATGTGGGCTGAAGCATTGATGTTGTACGAAACTCAGAGTTTGATCCATTCTACAGCGATGAATACATTCAGGAGCTGCAGGAGTACAATCAAAGATACCTTATCCAGACAGACGAAGAGAAGTATGTGAAGCTTTATATACTCCCTCCTGATGATGAAGAAGACGAAGAAGCCGAATGGCTTACAGCAAGCGATATTGTACACCGGTTAAGGAAGGAAAGAAAGATTCTGTCGGCCGATCGAATGAGAGTTACACCTCAGACAGTAGGTAAAGCATTAAGTTCTTTAGGATTTAAAAGAATCTAAGCGCGGACCAAAAAGAATTACCCTGAGTATAAGTATAGAGTTAAATTTAATTTTAATGATTATGGGTATGATGATGGGTGATGCATGTATTATATGTATAATATACTTATTATTAGATAGTTATAATAATATATATTTTTTTATGCACGTAAATATTTTATTTACAAAAAAAAGCTCACTACTTACTACAACCACTTTCAAATCTATTACAGTATTATGTTTGCTGTGTAGTAGGCTGTTTAAACAAGTTACTACAAAGTTACTACAATTTTTTTAGGTGTTTGCTTGCATACTTCAATACAAATGCCTATATTTCAATTAGATATACATCTTGTAGTATGTAGTAAGTAAATTAAAATTACGAGAATATTATTTTTTTCACTACTTATGAACGACAATAGACCATACATTACAATCAACCTAAAACCAATTTTGCACGACTTCATGCTGCATGAATTTAACAGCACTGAAGATGGCGCAATACTGCTAACAGAAAGGCACGACATAGGGCGTTACATTAACACTATGTGGTCAGTATCCGACAAACCGGTTAAGGAAAAAGAGTATATGTTTCCGGTGAAGATGATCATCCCACTCAAGTCAAATAGTGCCTACATCCTTAAATACAACTTCATTCATGTTACTACATGGAAGCACGTACAAATTATCAACTACATAGAGGCAGAATTTCAAAGGAGAATTAAAGATTACTTCTCTATCGGATATGAAAAGAAATTTAAGCAGGTGGACATTATAAATGGGTTCCTTCAGGCTTACAACATTAAGAATAATCAATTGAATTTCGATCAGGTGAAGAAATTAGATTACAGAAATCGTTACCGTTTTAGAGAATCAATCGCAAAATCGATAGAAGCATCTATAATTCAATGAGTTAAAAACAATTTCACTGAAATGTGAATAAAATCAAACAAATCAATTAACAATTTCACTGATATGAAGCGTAGCAACCAAGATTTAAGAAACAGCATCTGTAAAATATATTACAGCCCTGCAAGTGAATGTTCGATGATAGATGTACCGGGGGGCAGGATTGGGTGCAAGTAACTACAAGTTGGGAGCCACTTGATTTTTTTTGAGTGCTGAACTCAAAGAAGAGGAGCCTATAAAAGGAGAAATGATTAATCAGGAAATCAATATTCGCATTTTGGGTAAAAGTGCAGAAATTGATAAACAGCTTAACGATATTGTTTCAAAACCTGTTCTTTTACTAATAGTGTATACTAATGGTGAAAATAGGGTTGTAGGTAATACTGAAAATCCTGTTGTATTATCACAAGAAAATGCGGGTGTTTTACCAGGAACAAATTTGTATTCAAAACGCACATCTGCCGAAAAGGCTAAAATAATGCAGTCCTTTTGAATGCACCGATTTCATTGTAAAATTGCAGTATAAAAGCTTTTACAATGAAATCGAATTATTTAATAACTACCTTACTTCGTGGAAAATGGTTTATCGACCACAGAGTTGATATTGAAACAAGCGAAATAATTGATAAGATCCTCAAGAGAGGTTTCGCTGGTGAGACTTCAATTTTGTCGGACAATAAACCTTTTTCTTATTCAATAATATCTACTAACGGTGCCATTCCAGTGGCTCAAGATATACCGGAAGGAATTCCATACGACACTACGGCAGTTTTCTTGATTGAAGGTATCATGTTAAAGCAAGGCTCATTAAGTCATTACGGCACTACAGAAATTGCAGCTTCTATCCGAAAGGCAGTTGAACACGACAGAATTACCAGCATAGTTTTACGAATTGATTCAGGCGGTGGGGCAATTGACTCCATTGCTCCATTGGTTGATGTTATACAGCTTGCACGTGAAAAAGGCAAACCGGTAGTAGCATCATGTGACCTGTGTGCCAGTGCTGCCTACTTTGTTGCTACCTATTGCAATGAAATTCATGCCGACAATGATATTAGTGCAGAATTCGGCTCAATTGGTGTGATGATGTCATTCCGAGATTATCATAAATACTACGAAAAGGAAGGAATTAAAGAACATCGTATATATTCAAACCTAAGTGAGCATAAGAACCAACCTCTTGAGCTTGCAATTCAGGGTAAATATGACATGATCAAAGAGGAAATGCTGGATCCGCTCGCAGTTAGATTTCAGAAAGCAGTTACTGAAAATATGCCAGGACTTGACACTAAGGTTGAAGGGATCCTTTCCGGAAAAACATTTTATGCAGATGCTGCACTTAAAATGGAATGATACACGCTATAGGTGATCTTGATTTCTCAATTGCCAGGGCACGCAAATTACGTGAGAGTAGCTTAATTAATAAATATACGAACTCCTAAATTTTATTGAAATGTTTAAACAAATTCTTGCATTAGTTCTATCAAAATTAGGAATGAGCCAGCTTCCTGTAAATAAGGAAGGTAGTTCATTCTTAACTGATGATATGAAGGCTAAGCTGACAGAAGAATGGGGCGACAAATTTGTCACCAAATTCGAAACTGAATTGGCAGAAGCCGAAAAGGCCGGTGTTAAAATTGATGCTGAGTCTGAAGATGTGATCGCGCTGAGAAGTCAGCTCGACAAAATGAAAACGGATCTCGATGCCGCTTTAAGCAGCAAAAAGGAAACTGCCGCTGAAAAGGCAGAACTTGAAAAGAAAGTTGAATTACTTTCTAAAACAGAAGAAACAGACAAACCAAAAGAAATTCCTGTAGGTAATATGGGCGTAAAAAGAGAATTCAAGCCCAATATGGGGTATGCTCACAATAAATACGTTGACGCGTATTTTCGTGGTGATGTTGGTGCAATGTATTCAACCGACACAACAATTGATACAGCCGAACTTCAAACTGAGTTTGGTAAGTATGTAGCCGGTGGAAAAGTGGATATCATGCGCTCTCTCATGGGTGATCTGACAGACACTCAATTCATGACCACTATCGTAACTGATAAAACTGAATGGCGTGCGGCTCAGGCTGACATCGATTCTGTACTTCAGCAATTCACTCCCTACTGGACACCTTCCGGTAAAGTAACTTTCTCACCTATCACTATTAAGAATTTCTTCTTGAAAGTGAACCAGCCAATTAAACCTGCTGATATAATTGATCAGTATTTGGGTTACATGTATGATGAAAATCTGACACCTGATCAGATGCCAATTGTGAAATACATCGTTGACGAACTGATCCTGCCAAAATTGGCCGAAGATCTTCAGGTGGCAATGGCAAAGGGTGAATTTGTTGAATTTACGCCTGCTGGCGATGGAACTGCAGCTTCTGAAGGGCATGTTCTTGCATCTATGGACGGATATGTAACTCAGCTTACTAAGTTGAAAGCTGATGTTGGAAACAAAGTAACTTGGTTGCTTGACGGTGTTGCTCTTTCTCGTGAGAACATTCTTGAGTCTATTGAAGGTATTGTTTCTTCAATTGCTCCCAAATATCGCAACAAACGTTTGCCGATATATATCGACCCTGACCTGGTACGCTTGTATAACTTGGCTTATCGCGACAAGTTCCCGACTACCAAAAATCAGGATGTGAATGAAAACCGTTTGGACTTCACAAACTTCTACTTCCAGCCAATGGATGGAATGATTGGCACCGGTGCATTTGTGCTTACTCCAAAAGAGAACTTCAAGCACACAATGAGCAAAATCATAACGAAGTTAAGATCTACCTGCAGGTACTTAACTACGATGTGAAAGTATTCATCGAGTTCCGTAAAGGTTGCGGATTTGCAATTCAGGAAGCTCTGTTTGCATACCTGCCTCCTGTTGAAGAGCCTGAAGGTGGT
>JMBV01000590.1_pt1 | contig 10441 bp, 18 predicted proteins | sample 616531 | NCBI WGS metagenome assembly JMBV01 (sample SAMN02727904, study PRJNA239997) | anaerobic digester metagenome | biome: anaerobic digester; isolation source: mesophilic anaerobic digester inoculated with municipal waste water sludge... | place: Germany: Bielefeld University, CeBiTec ... | reverse complement strand
CACCATTGATACTAATTGAACTTGTTCTCTGTTTTTATTCTTATTTTTTTTCCATCATATTAAATCACCACCATAAATTTCTACTTATATTTTACCATAAAATCAGGCATAAATTTTGAAATTACAGTACTTGGTGGGATAAATTTATTTAAAAAGTCGTAGGATAGTCAAAAATCCTACGACTTTGTCAACAATCTGAAAGGAGCATAGGCTCCTTAGTCTTTATTATTTCCTGGTACTTCTAATTGTGGTGGGAAAAAAATCCGGAAAATCTGCATAATCAAAGGCATCGCATACATCAGTAGGTGAAAATTCAGTACATTCTGGCGGTTCTGGACAATAGCCAAAGGCTGGAATTAATAATTGTACTGTGCCAACTACTTTAACTATTATAAAAGCTCCAACTGGGAAGGTTAATATATCTCCAGTTTGGATAGGCGGTGCCAATACTTCAGATTTAGTTTCTATTACTATTCTAAATTCAAATTCATCTCTAGCATCAGGTATATACAAAATTATATCCTTCAATATATCAGGTAAAAATCCCTCAAGAATTAAGTTCCCATTTGGATCTAATACATTAAAAGGTATTCTTATTGTAAATCTAACCCTCCTAAAATCAGGTTGACCTTCAATATCTGAAACTACTAATGTATTTGGAACTATAAAACCTGGTCTAAATCTTATTCTTCCAAATGTTTCGCCATCTAAGTCTACTTCAATTTCTGGAAAGCATTCTCTTTGTTGACAACTTGCAAAAACTTTATCTACTATTACACAATCACAATCAGCTATTTCTAATAATTCCCCCATATATTCTTCTAAATTGAAGTTATCTGCCATGGATTTCACTCCTTCTTTAATAAAATTTTACTTCAATACATATTATGTATTAGTGTAAATTATGTGATAAATTTTAAGGGAGTGATTAAATGGGTAATGATAAAACTTTCTATCATCTAGTCCTAAATTCCATAGATTATTTTTACTTGTTTCAACTTGACACTCAGGGATGCCTAAGTTATAAAATCTATGATTATAATTACAAATTAATTGAAAAAGAAATTATGATAAAAAAAACATGTATTACATTTTGCAGCAGCATTGGATGATACAGATAATATAAATCTAATCGTTTTAATGAAAACAGGAGAATTATACCATAAAATCTATAAAAATAAGATATGGATAAGTTCCATTATTGGAAAATATAATACCCAATCCAATAGATATAATAAATTTGAAATATTATTTTTAAACAACAAACTAAATATTATATATTCATATTCCAATTTAATAAATTCTAATATTTTTACAATACATCACATTATATATGATAATGTTGTTGAAGAGCAGCATTATATAACAAAATATATCTCTACTAAAGGTGATAACCCCCCCTTTGTTATTGATTATGATGACTTAGGTACAATCCATTTACTATATAATTCTATAACCCATAAAGAATCATATATCTACCACTGCTTCTACAGTCCATATAGAAAATCATGGAGTATAGATCCCAATGAATTATCTAAAGAAGATAGCCAAAATTTTAATCCATATTTATTTATTGATTCCTTTTCTAATATTCACTGTCTATGGTTAGAGAAAACAGAAAAAGGATATAAATTAAAATACAAAAAAAATGGCAACCAAAGGTAAGTATAAATACCTTTGGAATGAAATTAATATTCCCTATAATTTCCCCCCCAAGGGAAAAGCTCCTATTATATTTGAAGAAGACGGCAATATAAAAGTAATCTATAATGATTTAAAGGAAGTAAATTATATTAATATTTCTAATTCTAAAACTCCTTTATCTAGAAGCAATATATCCCCTACTAATACCTCTATAATTAAAATTTCTATTTCTAATAAATTATATTCTAAAACAAAAGTAAATGATTTTTATGGTAAAGTAGGAAATAATCCTGATATTGAAATAATTAATAAAATATATTCTTGGTTTCAATCTGAAAATAAAGAAGCTCAACCACTAATAATTAATAAAGTACTTTCTACTCAAGAAAAAGATGAAGAAAAAGATTCTAAAAATTCCAATGAGATTAATCTAGAAAACAAAGAAGATTTAATTAAAGCAATTAAAGAACTTAAAAAAAACCAAGAAGAGTTATCATCTATGGTTAATAATCTAATATCCCAGGAAAAATTGATAAAAGAAGAATTTAATAAACTTCAAAACACTTTAGAAAAAGACAAAACATCAATTTTTAGCAGATGGTTTAAATAATTCTAGATGTGGATTTCATCATAGTTTGTCTTTCCATTAACGGTATTGATATAAAATAGCCTAGGCTTAACTAAGCCTAACTCATCTACTCTCTTATTAATTACTTCATAATAATTATAGTGTGAAAATTTTATTGAATAACTACATCCAGCTTTTATACCACAAGGTGTGGATATAAGCTGGAAATTTTTATATCCAGCAGATTCTAATAAACTAAATATTAAAATTGCTTGATTTCTAGATTGAAAAACACATAGGTAATAATTTTTATTTGTCATGCTCTTCACTCTCCTAATATAGAGTATTTATTATAATAAAAAGTGTTACACATTTCATTAAAATACATACAATATATTAAAATATTGAAAGGAAAGAATTATATGGATAATAAGATTGTAAAAAAAACATCCAGGAGTCAGTGTGATTTGTAGCACAAATCGTCAACATTTTATGAATAATATTTTGGACAACTTTTTATCCCAAAATTATATGGATAAGGAGTTAATTATAATACTTAACTATAATAATCCTAATAATTATAAATGGAACAATAAAATAAAAAAAATTAAATAATGTTAATTTATATACAACAGACAGTAATAATTCTTTAGGTAAATGTCTTAATTTTGCCATTAGTAAATCTAAATACCCCATTATCTCTAAATTTGATGATGATGATTATTATTCTCCTAATTATTTGAAAAATATGGTTGAAACCCTTCATTATGCTAATGCAGAAATAATTGGGAAAGCATGTATCTATGTATATTTTTATGATAAAAAAAACAATGGCAATAAAAAGTCCTAACATGGAAAATAAATATGTTAAAAGAGTTCATGGATCTACTCTTGTATTTAAAAGACATATACTGAAAAATGTAAAATTTAAAGATAAAACTCTAGGAGAAGATATGGAGTTTTGCAAAGATTGCATTAAAAGAGGATATAAAATCTATTCTAATAATAAAGCAGACTATATATATATCCGTAGAAATAGTTTATTTCATACCTGGAAAATAGATAATCAATATATCTTAAACAAATGCAAAATAATTGGTGAAATTGAAAATTATAAAGATTTTTTTTCTTGGAGGTAGATATTTTGATGAATCCCGTTAATACATCACTAAATGAGTTTATTAAAAATAAATTTAATATAGATATTATAACCTCTGATAAAGGTGTTTCTATAATTACTTGTACAAATCAAGAAAATAGCCTAAACAATATATTGAAAAACTTCCAAAGACAAAATTATCCAAAAAAAAGAGTTAATAATTATCATAAACAATAATGAAAAGATCTCTTTGAAAGATTGGAAAGAAAAAATCCAAGATATTGAAAATATTAGAATATATAAAATACCTGAAAAATATCCTTAGGCAAATGTTTAAATTTTGGAGTTAAAAAAAAGTAAATATGGGATAATCGCTAAATTTGATGATGATGACTACTATGGTCCTAAATATCTTTCTGAAATCATTAAATACTTCCATACTACAAAGGCTAAATTAATAGGCAAAGGCTCAACTTTTGTCTATATTGCAAGTAATAAAATGTTAACCATAAGAAATCCCCATGAAGAAAATAAATATACTGATTTTGTCAATGGATCTACCCTAGTATTTAAAAAGAAATATTTAATAAAGTCCATTTTAAAGATATAACAGTAGGTGAAGATATAGAATTTTGTAATGATTGTATAAAAACAATATATCTATATATTCCTGTAGCAAATTTCATCATGTATATATTAGATATCCTTCTAAAAATAAACATACATGGATAATTGATGATAATGACTTAATTAAATTATGTTGTAGGCCTGACATTTATAATAAAAAAAAGTTCACAATATAAATGATTTAAAGAATTATGTTGATATTTAAAGAAAATTTCATAAGGAGGGGGGGTATCTTGTTTAATACAATAAATACTTCTTTAGAAGAATTCCTGAATAAGAAAATAGCAAGATCCAATGTTTCTTTAGATAATAAAACTAGAATATCTGTTATTACTTGTACAAATAGAGATTATTCCCTTAACAATATATTAGATAATTTCTTAAGACAAGATTTCATAGAAAAAGAGATTATAATTATTATCAATAATAATAAAATAGATTTAAAAAAAATGGGAAAATACCACTTCAAAATATAAAAATATACGAATATATAAGTTAGATGAAAGATTATCCTTAGGGAGATGTTTGAATTTTGGAGTTAATAAAGCTAAATATGAAATAATTGCTAAATTTGATGATGATGACTACTATGGTCCTAAATATCTTTCTGATTCCATTAAAAATTTTCATATTAGCAATGCAGATATAGTTGGAAAACATACTATTTTCGTATATTTTATTGATGATAATTTTCTTGCTATTAAAGATATAGATCATGAAAATCAATATGTTCATTTTGTCAATGGGTCAACTCTTATGTTTAAAAAAATATATTTACTAAGGTAGGTTTCAGAAATATCTCAGTTAATGAAGATGTCATGTTTTGTAAAGATTGTATAAAAAAAATGGATTTAGAGTCTACTCAGGAAATAAATATCATTATGCATATATAAGATACCCTCTTTCCCATGGTCATACTTGGAAAATTAGAAATCATAGCCTAAAAAAAATTATTTTGTACTTCCATTGGTGAAGTTCATAATTTTAGTAAATATATTGATATATAATGAGGTGTTGTAGTTGAAAAACATTATTGATATTCATGGTCATTATTATAGTAAAAATTTATATCCCAACTGGGTTCCATATGGATTAGAACCTTTAAAAGAATGGTGGAGTAACCCCAACATTAAAGCTGTAGCTATTTCATCATTAGATGTGTTTCTAAGGGAATAAATGAAAATAATAAGGTATCTTTACTATGTATGCTTAATAATAAATTATGGCAATTTGCGACTATTGATCCTCGAATCCCAAGATGGTGGGAAAAAGTACCTAAAGATAAGAAAATACTAGGTATTAAAATTCATCCCACTTGGTCAAATTATCCATTAACTGATTATTTTGATGAAATATTAAATATATCAAGAGATAATAATTGGGCTATTTTAACCCATTCTGAAATAAATGAACCATATATTAATATAAAAAAAATCAATTGCCATAGCAGACAATTATCCAGATGTTCCAGTTATATTTGCTCACTTAGGTAATGGTTTTTCTGGTTATAAAGATGTTCTCAACCAAGTAGAATATTTATCAAAGACTAAAAATCAAAACACCTTAATTGATACATCTTCCCTTGCTATTCATTTAAATGGTTTATTAGAAGAATCTGTAAATAGAGTTGGTAGTGAAAGAATATTATTTGGAACAGATTTGCCACTACATTTCCCTGAAAGTATGCTTAATAGAATTACTAAAGCTAATTTACCTATTAATATTATTGAAAATATCATATATTATAATGCTATAAAATATTTTCCAAAATTTAAGGAGGTATTTTAATATGATAACTCAACCTCTTCATTGGCTTGTACTTACAGGCGTACCCTTTGAAAATAGTGGTGGGGGGGCTCAAAGGGCAGCACAAATTTCTAAAACCCTATTAAATTATGGTCATAAAGTTACTTATATTTATGCTATTGACTATAGAGAAAAAGAATCCTCTAATATAAAGATCCCGTTAAATAATTTCGCCACCTATCATATAAAAAAAATTTAATATTTATAATTTTATTAGAAGAATTAATAAAGATAAAAAAATTAATAGTTTTAATTGAGGTGCCTTATCCAACTTTCTTACCTATAGTCCAAATATTAAAGAGATACTCTTTTAAAATCATTTATGAGCTTATTGACCCTTGGGATACTGAACTAGGAAAACATTGGTACAATAAATCAATAGAATATAGAATTATAAAATTAGCTGATATTTTAACTGCCACTGCAAAAAGTTTACAAGAAGATTTAATAAAGAAAAGTAATAGACATGTCTATTTAATTCCCAATGCTTATAACAAAGATTTATTTATAAAAAAAGGATTATAAAAGGCCTACTGATTTACCAGATCCTCCTATATTAGGTTATACTGGAGCTTTATGGGGAAGTTGGTTTGATATTGAATTAATAATTGAAATTGCAAAAACATATCAAAATCATAATATTGTATTAATTGGTGAATATCTCAAGCAATTTAATCCTTTTATAACATCAAATATACATTTTCTTGGACTAAAGCCACAAACTGATTTACCATCTTATTTAGCTTATTTTGATATAGGATTAATTCCTTTTAAAGTAAATAAGCTTACAGAAAGGGTAAATCCATTAAAGATATATGAGTATTTGGCAATGGAACTACCAGTGGTGGCTAGTTATACCCCCTGAGTTAGAAGGAATTCCAAATGTTTATTTAGCTAAAAACAAAGAAGAGTTTACCAATAAAATTCATATTGCTTTAAAAAAATAAAAATGATTTTAAAAAAAAGTCAAACTTTGGTTAGAAAATAATAATTGGGAAAATAGAGTAGATAAACTAATTAATTTGATTTATATTAAAAAAAAGCTAGATAAAAATCTAGCTTTTAGTAAAAACAAACTCCAATTGTCTTTTCCCCTAAATGTGAGCCAACTACAGGTCCTAAATCATCTATAGTTATGGTGGCATTAGGATATCTTTCTTTTAAAATTGCCTTAAGACTAACTGCCTCCTCTATATTTAAAATATGGCATATGCTAATTTTTTTTACGTCCTTATTAATAAAGGATAATATTTTAGAAATTGCTTTATTTTTACCTCGGATTTTTTTCTAATAACTTTAATTCACCATCTACCAATTCAATTATTGGTTTTATATTTAGCAAATTACCTACTACAGACTGTATAGAAGTCAATCTTCCACCTCTACTTAAATATTCCAAAGTTCCCGTTGTAAAAAAAATACATACATATTTTTCTTTTTATTGTTAATAAATTCTTCAATTTCTTTAGCTGACTTATTTTCCTTAGCCATTTCAACTGCATCTTCAATAAGAAATCTTAAATTTGATGCTGAAGTTTCTGAATCAATAATAGTAATCCTTTCATCCCCCCCTAACATCTCTTTGGCAAGTACTGCACTATTATATGTGCCACTTAATTTAGAAGATAAAAGAATTGCTATTACCTCATCGTATTCTATAATTACTTCCTTAAAGACTTCATAAAAATCACCTGCAGAAGGCTGGGAAGTAGTTGGGAACAATTTGGAATTAGATAATTTAATAAAAAAAATCATCATATTCGCCTTTAAAGCCTTCCTTAAATGTTTCTCCATCAAATATATAATTTAATGGAACTACAGAGATATTTTCTTTTTCTACATATTCTTTTGATATATAGCTAGTACTATCTGTAATAATCTTAATCTTTTTCACATTATGACCTCCTTATATAATAATAGTACTGTTAAATAACAGTACTATTATTACATAAATATTTTATTTTACAACTATATTGTAGATTTTCCCTAGGATAAATATTTCTTTAACTATATTTTTTTTCCTCAATATATCTTTTTATATTTTCATCCTTTAATGCTTTTTCTCTAACTATATCTTGAGTATCATCAATATTTACTTTTATAGTTCCCCCCCTTACTTTGCCATTTACTTGAATAGGCATTTCTATGACTTCATCTTTAGTTTTTTTCTTCATCGTATTTTGGCCACTTTGCATCATGTAAATATCCATCAAATCCTGCACTTTCCCAAAGTTCTTCTGTAATATGTGGAGCTACTGGATTTAATAATATTAAATAAGTCTTAAAATCCTTTTTAGTTATTTTTCCATAATCATTAAAATCATTTAATAAAGACATTAAAGCAGCTATACCAGTGTTAAACTTTAAGGTTTCATAATCCTCTGATACCTTTTTAATGGTTTTATGGATATTTGATTCAAGTTCCTTAGTATAATTATCTCCATCTACTACGATATCTTGTAATCTCCAAACCCTTTCTAAGTATCTTCTACAACCTCTCACTCCATTTTCTGACCAAGGTGCTGATTTTTCAAAGTCCCCCCCTATGAACATTTCATAAGTTCTTAAGGTATCAGCTCCAAATTCATTTACTATATCATCTGGATTAATAACATTTCCCCCCCTAGATTTGGACATTTTTTTCATTATTATGTCCTAAAATCATTCCGTGGGAAGTTCTCTTTTTGAATGGTTCTGGATCAGATACTAGGCCTAAATCATAAAGGAATTTGTGCCAAAATCTTGAATAAAGAAGATGTAAAGTTGTATGCTCCATTCCACCATTATACCAATCTACAGGTGTCCAATAATCCAACTCTTCCTTAGAAGCAAATTCTTTATTATTATGTGGATCAGTATATCTTAAGAAATACCAAGATGAGCCAGCCCAGTTAGGCATTGTATCAGTCTCTCTTTCTGCTTCTCCTCCACATTTAGGACAAGTTGTTTTAACCCATTCAGTAATCTTTGCAAGAGGAGACTCTCCTGTATCAGTTGGTTCGTAATTTTCTACCTCTGGCAACATTACAGGTAATTCTGATTCAGGAACTGGAACCCATCCACATTTTTCACAATACACTAGTGGAATTGGCTCTCCCCCCCAATATCTTTGTCTTGAAAATACCCAATCTCTAAGCTTGAAGTTTGTCTTTCTAGTTCCAAGGCCTTTCTCTTCTAACCATTTTATCATATATTCAATGGCATCTTTAACATCCATACCGTTTAGAAATCTAGAGTTTACCAACTCTCCTACTTCTGTATCTGTATATGCTTCTTTGCTAATATCTCCGCCTTTTATTACTTCAACAATTGGTAACTCAAATTTCTTTGCAAATTCCCAATCTCTTTGGTCATGTCCTGGAACTGCCATTATTGCACCTGTTCCATAACTCATTAAAACATAATCAGATATCCAAATAGGCATTTCCTCACCTGTAGCTGGATTAATAGCCTTTAGACCTTTTAGTTCAACACCTGTCTTTTCTTTAGATAATTCTGTTCTTTCAAAATCTGACTTTTTGCTTACTATATTCTTATATTCTAATACTTTATCATAATTATCTATATCTTCTTTATATTTTTCAATTAAAGGATGTTCTACAGCAATTACCATATAAGTAGAACCAAATATAGTATCTGGTCTAGTAGTAAACACCTTTAATTTGTCTTCTTTCCCTGACACTTTAAAGTCTACTTCTGCCCCCCCTTCTGATCTACCTATCCAGTGTTTTTGCTGAATCTTTACTCTTTCAATAAAATCCACCTCGTCTAAATCATCTATTAGTCTATCTGCATATTCAGTAATTTTCAACATCCATTGATTTTTTTACTTTTTGTACTACCTCACCACCACATCTTTCACATCCACCATTTACTACTTCTTCATTTGCTAATCCAATTTTGCAAGATGTACACCAGTTAATAGGCATTTCTTTTTTTTATAGGCTAAACCTTTTTCATATAGCTTTAAAAATATCCACTGTGTCCACTTGTAGTAGTTAGGATCAGTTGTATCTATTTCTCTAGACCAATCAAAGGAAAAACCTATGGATTTTAATTGTTTCTTAAATCTTGCAATGTTTTTTTTCAGTTACTTCAATAGGATGTATTTTATGTTTAATAGCAAAATTTTCCGTTGGTAAACCAAAAGCATCCCAACCCATTGGAAAAAGTACGTTATATCCTTCAAATCTTCTTTTTCTAGAAACTATATCTAAAGCTGTATAAGGTCTAGCATGCCCTACATGTAATCCATCTCCAGATGGGTATGGAAACTCTACTAATGCATAAAATTTTGGTGCATCCTTATTTACCTTTGTCTTATAAACTTCCTTTTCATCCCAAATATTTTGCCATTTCTTTTCAATTTCATTTGGATTGTATTCTCTCATTTTTCCTCCTCCTTAAAATAAAAACCTTCGTCTCTAAAAAAAAGAGACGAAGGTAAATTCGCGGTACCACTCTTATTGATATTGCTATCCACTCAAAGATATAACGGCTCTACCGACTATGACTATTACATCATAGTAACTCCGAGACAAGTTCAGCCTAAATTAATACTGTTTTACACCTAACAACAGCTCTCTGAAAATAATCATAGACCTACTACTTCTCTTCTTAGTTTTTGTAATTTAAAGCATATTATAGCAAACTCACTCCAATAAATCAACATATTTTTTTAAAAATTTAATTATTTT
>JMBV01000589.1_pt1 | contig 10442 bp, 8 predicted proteins | sample 616531 | NCBI WGS metagenome assembly JMBV01 (sample SAMN02727904, study PRJNA239997) | anaerobic digester metagenome | biome: anaerobic digester; isolation source: mesophilic anaerobic digester inoculated with municipal waste water sludge... | place: Germany: Bielefeld University, CeBiTec ... | reverse complement strand
ATTTATCACGATTTTCGGATCCTGGGGGGGCGGTAACTGAATTGTAAATGGAGCATCACTCTGATCGCTGGGAGCGCCTGTTGCTAAATCAGATATGGCTATAATATAGTTATTACCAGGATCTTGTGTTACGTTCCATGCAAAGGTGCCGGCCGTTGATTCTGCCGTTCCTAATTCAATGGCATCGCTATTTTTTTGTTGAAGTTAATAATTCAATTAATACTGTGCCTTGGTAATCCACTGTGCTCCAAGTAATATCATAAGTAACGCCCTGTGTAATTACTTCTCCGCCATTAGGACTTAACACCTTAATTGTTGGATTACTGGCAGTAGCTATAGCGAAAAACCCATCACTTTCATCCATTGGCTCGCCATCTTCAACATCCGATATTCGAATTTTAAAGGTTGTGCCAACAGACTGATTATCAGCTATTGCCCAAGACCATGATTCATTGACTGCCGGAATATTATTGGCAAGAAGTTGAACTACCGATTCACCATCTAAAAGTTCTATTTTTAAATTTCCTGAGTAGTTAACTCTCGACCATTGAATGTTTGTTGATGTTCCTGTGTAAAACGTTTCGCCGCCATTTGGTGCGATCACGGTAACTTTTTCGTAACCATAAACCGAATTTTGGGCGCCGGGAGTACCTAATTCAGCTATGCTTGCCATCCAGTTTTCTACAAGGCTGTTATCCAAATCAGGGTGAATAAGTTCCAAGGATGGTCCTTGTCCATTGGCAGCTGATGGCCATGGCGATGATGATGAATAGGAAACGACATCCATCAGCGTTTGATCAGACGCTCTCAATTCAATGGTCTCTCCCGTATTATTAAGATCTCCGACATCCCATGTGATTACATTGCTGATCCCATAATAGTTCATTAATGAATCGGCATTTTTTTTGCTAATACAAGATATTCACCAGGCGTAAGTATGGTACCGGAAGTAAAGGTGTGGCTAATAGCGTTGGTTACTTTCCAGCCCGTAAGGTCAACAGTGAATGTACTATTATTATATAATTCAAGATACTCGTAACGATTGTCGGGGAGGACTGGATTGCTGTTTGACGGATTATACATTATTTCGTTTATCACGATTTTCGGTACCGGTAGTTCCGCCACTATTGAAAAGAAATTATTGCTTTCGTCCATCGGATCGCCAGGTATTACACCCTGAACCCTGATTTTATAATTATTTGCCACTTGTTGATCAGCCGGAATAGACCATTCAAAGAAACCGGTATTCTCTAAGTTGTCAGCAATAACAACAGTATATAACGGAGGCCGCAATAAAACTATCTTTACATTACCAGTAAAATCTTGCGATGTCCAAGTTATGTTTTGTATTGTTCCTCTTTCCCACATTTCATATCCGTTTGGAGAGGTTACTGTAATAGTAGGCTGCAACGAAATGATATCGCTGGCAAAACGGCTGGTAACATAATTGGCATTACTAACAGTATTGGGAATAACAATAAGATCCACTGCGGCGGTAGGGATTTGAGTGTACAGATAATCGGCATCGTAAAACTCTGTTCTGAATACCCCAGAGGCATCGGAAGAGGCATCGGAGATGGGATAGTTATTTCCTTCAATGAAGGTACTGCCGCCATTTGCAAAAGTTACACCATTTATCCTTACCAATTTAGATTGATAAAGCCCAAAATTGGCGTTCAACTGTGCCAGAGTAACAACTTCAGGATCAACCACATTATTTGTAGAGGTAGGCAATCCCGGATCAGCATTTACTTCTAAACGCAACATCCCGTTATGGTTTCTTAAAATACCGGATATGCCTGTAATACCATCACCTATGTTATATTCTGTTGTAATAATACCAGCTAAATCGTCAAGCAAAATAGCTGCGGTTTCATCCTGAACAAATTTCTGGTTTCGCCATTGTTGCTTATATGTTAAAATAGCTTCGCAATTAATAGTATATTCCTGGTTTAGTACAGATGCCCTAAGTTGTGCAATAGAAAAGCAAGGATTAAAAACCAAATCATCAGAGGAGCGGCTTGTGATAAATTCGCCGGCTGACGTGGAGTTAAGGATTCCAATTATATCGCCGCTACCCGATGGTATGGCTGTGCCTATATAATTAGCGCTATAAAAAGTTGTTCTAAACTGAGCTGTATTACTGTTACTATCGGTAAAAGAATAAGCTTTACCTGTAGCAAAATTAACGCCTGGCGTATCAAACGAAACATTATTGATTTTTACAACTCTTGATTCGTAAGTTTCAAAGTTGTTGATCATATCATCTATAGAAATCTCAATAGGTATTATTTCATTCCCTGTTGAAGAAGGCGCTCCCGGATCCATATAAGGAACAAACTCTACCATACCTCCAAACTCCATAGTTGTACCATAAATACCCGTTATTCCATCGCCAATTTCATAATCGGTATCAATAACTCCCGATGGGTCATCAATCAGTACGCCGGCAGTGGCATCCTGAATAAATTTCTGATTTCTGTATGATTGTGTAAATGTCGTTATCACCTCTCCCTGAAGAAAATAAAAGCCATAAGGTGAAGTGCGCAGCTCTTGAATGTTATTCACAGTTATCGGAAGTATATATTCAGCGTTCCCTACTGAGCTTGGAATATGATCAGGGGGGGCATAGGCTCTGGCTTTTATTGTAACTGACTGGTTTACAAGTATCGGATTGGTATATAAAATAGAAGATTGGTTAGGTTCTGTACCGTCAGTGGTGTAATAGATTGTAGCGCCCTGTGTGGTAGTAGAAATAGTAACCGTTTGCGGAATAAGATAATTTCCTCCTGGTGGAGTAAAACTTGGAGTAACGACCACCGGAGTACCGCCAGTATAGTCTGTTATCAAGATATCATCAATATTAAGGCGTTTATTTGATGTTCCTGTTTCTGTAGCTCGTTTTATTCTAACACGAATATCTCCCGCTACATTTACATCTTCATTGAACTCCTGTACATCATTTGAAGCAAGTGGAGTAAAATTATCACCTATCTGTATCCATGATGATCCGTCATCAACGCTATATTCCACTTTCCAGTCAACTTGTGAATCGGTACCATAACGCCGATAATAAAAGCTAACATTACCAATTCCATTTCCTTTATTCTGTAGCATCGTCATCGCTGAGGTGCATATCCCCGAAGTCGAGCCGAGCGTTCTCCATTTTCCAGTCAGCATCCAATGTGCCGATTAGCGCCTCAGTCATATTCCAGTCCAACCCGCTAAGGTTAACCGTACCGGAGGCATACCCAGTTTTAGTTTCACCTGGTCCTTCAAAATCAATGAAATATTGTGCTTCTACTTTTTGTGCAAAAATTGATAATTAAAAAAAATAAAAAAAACACACCATTAAGTAAAAACTTTACATTTTTCATAACTTATTAATTTTTAATTGTTTATAATTTTATTGATTAAATATTTTTCTAAATAATTTACTGGACAACTAATTTTTTTTGTTCCAAATTCACCACTTTTGTCATTTGTAAGTTTGACTAAATAAATGCCTTTATTAATGTATGAGAGATTCAATGAAAAACCTGATCCTGAATCGTTTTGTAATAAACCAACTTACCATCGGGGGAGAATATCTCAATCCGGTTTACTTGCTCGCTTACATCAAAATAGAACATTCCATTTCCAGGATTAGGATAGATGTTAAAATTCAATGGATCGGCAATTTTTGAAATCGCATTTCCCTTTTCTCCAAAAACTGTTATGTCGTCCACCTCCCATGTTTTTGCCGATTGATTATCAGAAAAATAGACAAAAGCTACTCTAATGATCTCCTTCTCAAAACTACTTAGGTCTATTTCGCCTGAGCCTGTCCATTCAAAATAAGGCTCTCCCGAAGGCCATATTACCTCTCCCGTCAAATCAGTCCACTCAGCATCATTTGGGTTTGACTGGTTGTTATAATCAGTTGAAATCATTAGCTTCAAGGCAGGGCCACTATAGCCAAATGCGGAAAAAACTTGATTTTGGGATTTATTACAGGGTTCAGATCTATAGTCGGCGAAATAAGCCAATCTTCATTAACATAAAATTGTGAACTCTCATATCCGCTAATCCGTGCACATGGAGTGCCTCCAACACCGTAAGTATTGTTTCTGCTCCATACCTGGGTGCCGCTCACACTAACGGGAGTCCAGCTTTCCCACGATTCGTCAAATGTCGTAACCAAGAGATCTATTATCTGCGGCGCTTGTGTTGTTGCCGAAGTTAAAGGCGGCTCGCCATCAGTTTTATAATCAATATATTGGGCTTCGTTAGTATAAGAGAATATTATGAAATAGTAAGTGGTTTCGGTTTCGAGTCCGGTAAAGGTAAATTGTTGAACGCCCTGTTCAACATTTTTTTGCTCCCACGCCATCGCTCAAATCAATGTCATCTTCTATCGGAATGCCATCATAGGGGGGGTATTGAAACATATTTTGAACACTTGCCAATATAAGGTAAGCTGTTGGCAATACGTCACCTGTGGCATCATTCCAGGTAAGTTTAATGGAAGAGGAGCCGGCTGTAGCAGCAAATTCGGTCGGATAATTTGACGGCTCAGGATAAAAAGTAAAAATTACAGTGGCTTCGGCTGCCGGTGGGGGGGCGCCATCAGTTTTATAATCAATCGTACTACCGGAACCAGTATAGGGATAAATTCTAAAATAGTAAGTTACATTTTCTTCCAAATTGGTAAAAGTATATTTTTCAACTCCATAAGCGATATTCATAGCTGCTTCGCCATCAGCAAGCACAGGATCATTGATAACGGATACGCCGTCAACAGGGGGGGCGGTAAAGTCATTTTCATCACTGGCTAATATCAAATAGCCGCTTGGCAATATTTCTCCTGTAGCATCTTCCCAAGTCAAAGTAATTGATAACCCGGATGATGTCGCTTCAAACATTGTCGGATAATTAGAAGGCTCGCCAAATACCATTCCAGATCGGATAACGAACGGCTGGTAATAAAATCACCTTCGTTTCTCGAGTTAAGTATGCCAACAACATTTCCTACTCCTGATGGAATAGTGGTTCCAATATAGTCCACATCATAAAATGTCGTTCTGAAATTGGCGGTTGCCTTACTGTTATCACTTATGGGATATACTACGCCATTAGCAAATTCTTCACCGGCATCCGAAAAAGTTACTCCATTAATCTTCACCAATTCCGATTCGTACTCTTCAAAATTTGCGAGCATCTCCTCAATGGTTATTACCTGTGGCAAAATAGCATTTCCTGTTGAGGTGGGCGGCCCCGGATCAAATACTGGATTAAATTGAAGCATATTGCCGAAAGCAGTTATGGAGCCAACGATACCGGTTATTCCATCGCCAATATTGTATTCGGTAACGATCGTTCCTGAAAGGTCATCTATCAAAATGGCTGCTGTTGCATCTTCAATATATTTTTGATTGCGGAAGGGTTGAGTAAAAGTAACTATCACTTCGCTTGTAACTTTAAAATATTCGGTTCCACCCGAATAAAGGTCTCTGAGTTCGCCGAGATTTGCCACTTCGATAACCTCTGCAATGTTATAAGTGCCTTGTGTTATGCTACTTGGATCAAGATTTTCGGCATAAGCTCTTGCTTTAAGGGTTGTGGTTGAAGAGATATTAACCGGAGCTGTATAGTAGTTTGATGATTGCGTAGGGTCGCTGCCATCGGTGGTATAATAAATATCAGCTCCAGGTGTATCGCATGTTATTATAACCTCAACAGGACCAAAATACTGACCCGCCGGCGGTGTAAAAACAGGCTTCGCTACCGAGGGATTTCCTCCGGTAAAATCGGTAACAAGAATGTCATCAATATTAAGACGTTTATTTGATGTTCCTGTTTCTGTTGCTCGTTTTATTCTGATACGAACCGGACCATCAATGTTCACCTCCTCATCAAAATGCTGAACAACATCCGAAGCAGGAGCAGTGAAGGCGCTACCTACCTGTGTCCAGGTTGATCCGTTATTGGTACTATATTCCACTTTCCAATCAACCTGTTGATCAGTACCATAGCGACGATAATAAAAGCTAATGTTTCCAATTCCATTTTCTTTATCCTGCAACATCGTCATCACTGAGGTGCCATATCCCCGAAGTCGAGCCGAGCGTTCTCCATTTTCCAGTCAGCATCCAATGTGCCGATAAGTATTTCGGTCATATTCCAGTCCAAACCGCTGAGGGTAACCGTGCCTGAAGCGTATGCTGTTTTAACTTCGCCCTCACCTTCAAAGTCAACAAAGTACTGAGCCTTAAGCATAAAGGAGAAAAAAAACAACGCTGTTATTAAAAGAGCGGACTTTAAATAGTTGTAGATGTTTTTCATAATTTAAAAGTATATGTTTAATAGTTATTATCGAAGCTTCTAAAATAAACCACTGATAATTAAGTAGATCTTATACATTCTTAGTTGATTTTTATCTTAAAACCAAGGCCTAAAATAATCAATTGTGAGCGATCAGCGCCAACCTGTTAAAAGTTTTGTCTTAATATCTTAAATAAAATCATATTTTCTTGAACATCAACAACCAACAAAAAAAATCCCGGTGATTAATATCATCGGGATTTTTTTTAATATAAATTTAATTGTCCTTGTTTTCTTCTTCAAAAAGAATGAAAACTGTCTTCCGTTCTATCTAACTTTTTGGCAAGCTCCCTTCTTGTTATTTCAGGTTGTATTTTTCAAAGCGTCATACCCTATTTTTCTTAAAATTCTCCGCTTGTTCAAAGATTTCTACATAAACTTCATCTCGTTCAACGGTGGATAATTGTATTCATCAAGCAGTAAAATTAATCCCACTTTCAATGCCGATTTTATATCTTCACGCTTATTCCAATCGGGATAACGGGATTGGCTATCCACTAACTCTTTTACCTTTTTAGACAATAATATCATTTTGTCGTCCGGATATGTGAAATCGTATTTCACGCACAGCTCTTTTAGTATATCATAAAAGGCTTTTTCTTCAAAGTCAATTCCCAATTCTTCTCCGGCAGTAAACTCTTTGTGAACATCCCAAATCAAGTTGGTAAGTTGTTCAGCCATTTCTTCATATACCTCGCTTCGCAAATATCATTCGCCGAACGGTCGTTGTATTGCTCTACCAATTGTTGCATCCTGCGGCTGAAATCAATTCCTTTCATTCGGTTTACTTTTCGCAGTTGTCCGATAGCTTTTGCCAAAAGTTTCTGCAAAAGTTTGATTTTCGTGTTGGGTAGCTTTATCCTATTGATTTTAGCCAAATAGGCTTCGTCAAACAAATCCTGTTCACTTTTGGCATCTTCACCGATTTTCAGGATTTCCTCCACTCCGTCGCTTCGCAAAGCTTCTTCAATCATTTCACGCACACGGTTGTTCATTTGTACCACATCGGGAGTATCACCTTTAGTCAACTTGAAAATAATAGAGCGAACGGCCATATAAAATGCACATGGTCTCGCTCCTCCTGCGTTATTTGCTCGCTTCCCACGCAAATATCATAAGCTGCTTTCAATCGTCTTGTTAATCCCATAAATCGAGTTTCCGTCTCTTTGGTTTGCTGTGCAAATTCGGCTGCCATATTCAGCGTATTCAGCTGTTCCAAAGCAGAACCTTTGAAATATTTTGTATCATCAAACTTGTGCATCAGGCGTTTTAGCAAATCCAAATGGTCGCGCATAATTACGAGCGATTGAGAAATATCCTCAAAATTTTTGCCGTCCATTTTATCGTATTGTGCAAGCGCTAAATTCATTTTGTTTTTTTATTCCAATATAATCTACCACAAGACCTTTGTGTTTACCTTCCACTTTCCGATTGACCCGCGAAATAGTTTGTATTAAACTATGCTGTTGAATTGGCTTGTCAATGTAAATAGTGTCTAAAGAAGGCACATCGAAGCCTGTGAGCCACATATCCACCACGATAGCGATTTTAAAGTTAGATTTCTCATTTTGAATTGTCTGTCGAGCTCTTTTCTGTCTTCCTTTGTTCCTAACAAATCCCAAAGTTCTTTCTCGTCGTCTTTTGAGCGGGTCATTACCATTTTTATACGCTCAATCGGTTTCAACTCCTTTTATCCTTGTCGGAAAGTTCTGCATCTTCATCTGCTGCACGTATTTCGTTCCATTCGGGTCTAAGAGCTATAATTCGCTTAAATAATTCGTAAGCGATTTCTCTGCTGCTGCAAACAAACATTGCTTTGCCTTTCAACAATGCTTTTCCAAAACACGTTTTTCGTAATGAGCAACAAAATCTTCGGCAACATTCTGTAAACGTTTCGTGTCGCCAAGGATGGTATTCATCTTGGCAGTCTCTTTTTTTTACTTTGTTCAATTTGGTATTTATTGGCTCCCGCTTCCGCAGCTGCTTCATAGTAACGTTCAATCTCTTCTAATTTACTATTATCTAACGCCACTTTAGCAGCTCTGCCTTCGTAAACAATGCGCACAGTGATTTCATCACGAACCGATTCAGTCATGGTGTAGGCATCCACCACCGGACCGAAAACATCCAAAGTAGCATCTATGGGTGTTCCTGTAAACCTACGTAAGTGGCATTGGGCAATGAATCGTGCAGATATTTGGCAAAGCCATACGATTTAATAACACCCTGTTCGGTAATAGTGATTTTTTTTGCTCAAGATTGGTTTGTGTACGGTGTGCTTCGTCCGAAATGCAAATCACATTACTACGTTTGGTAAGTAGTTCCGTATCTTCGGTAAATTTCTGGATGGTGGTAAGGAAAACGCCTCCGCTTTGTCTGCCTTGTAGTTTTTCACGTAAATCAGCACGGCTTTCGACGCTTTGTACCGTGTCGTCGCCGATGAATTTCTTGGCATTGATAAATTGTGCCGCAAGTTGGTCGTCTAAATCGGTGCGGTCTGTAATCAGTACTATCGTAGGACTTGCAAATGTTCGCTTTTCATCAGCAAGCGGGTCAGGTAAAGCATCGTGAAACTTTTGCCGCTGCCGGTAGCGCCGAAATAGGTTCCGCCTTTACTGTTACCGTGCGGTTTTTGCTCATGCTTGATATTTTCAAACAAAGCCCGAGCAGCGTAATATTGCGGATAGCGACAAACAATTTTCGTTTCTTTATCTCCAGTGTCGGGAAAAAAGATAAAGTTGCGAAGGATATCCCGAAAACGGTTTTTATTAAACATTCCTTCAATTAATGTAAACATACTGCTGATGCCTTCAACATCTTTTGCCGAACCTGCCACTCTTCGCCATGCATAATAAACTCGTAAGGGCAAAAACGAACCCGCCTTGTTGTTTATACCGTCGCTGATAACGCAAAAAGCATTGTACTTAAAAGCTCGGGAATATCACGACGATAACGTACCGTAAGTTGTTTGTAAGCATCATGAATAGTGGTATTTTCCTCAATGGTTGTCTTAAATTCAAAAACCACTAAAGGCAAACCATTTACGTAAATAATTCCGTCGGGAATACGTTTTTCGGTACCCACGATTTCCATTTGGTTTACAAATCTGTAAATATTCTTATCGGGTGAGTAGTCTTCTTCATCTTTATCCGCAGCCAGGATAATAGCCATTTCAGGGCCAAGTTGTAGCTGTTTTTCCAATCCTCTGTAATCAATAAGCTCAATATAGATATCTTTCTGCGTGCGGTCTTCCCTTTTCAGAATAAAACCGTCCGAAAGCATCTGCATAAACCGCCTGTTGCTTTCGTACAAATCACTTGCAGGAAGGGATTTTAGTTGTAAAATAATGGAATTTACCTCATTTCCCGTCAAGTTTTCTGCCTGATACCGTGACAACAAAAACCGCCGCAAATCATCTTCTATCAGCGCCTCATCCACCGAAGCACGTGGCACCGATACACCCGTGCTGTGCATATAGCCCTTTTCCGATAGCAGTTGGATAAAGGTGGTTTCGAGTTTATGTTCGGTGAATTTCATGACTTTGATTTTTTTAGTTTGAGAATGTCTTCTTCTAATTCTTTCAAACTCGTTGCTTTTTCAATCGCTTTTTGTCGGTTCTTGAATTTTTCATACTCTTCTCCCGATTTTCAATGCCAACTGATGAGATATTTTACCTGCATGAGTAAGTAATTCTCTGCCGTTTAGTTTCAAAATAATATCTAACCGAGCAATCCAATCCTTCATGTACATGGGTATATGTTGTTGTGCCATTGTTTCGGCAAAAGCCAAATATTGCTCTACCAAAAGCCCAAGTAACTTCATCTCGTCTTCATTCAAGTAGTTTTTGGCAATACTTACTTCCGATTTTTTTTGATATAGAAGTAGCCTGCTCTTTGTCGTAAGAAAGCATTCCCATCATAGGCAAACTTGCATCTGCACGCCGATACACCAATTCGGCTGCCGTTTGCTCGCTGATTGCCCAAAGTAGTTTATTTTGGACTACCTTAAAAACTCAATGGTTTTTCATCTTTGGGATCGTAGTCGATACTCGTAGTGTAAATGTCTTTGATTTTTGGTAG
>JMBV01000588.1_pt1 | contig 10456 bp, 22 predicted proteins | sample 616531 | NCBI WGS metagenome assembly JMBV01 (sample SAMN02727904, study PRJNA239997) | anaerobic digester metagenome | biome: anaerobic digester; isolation source: mesophilic anaerobic digester inoculated with municipal waste water sludge... | place: Germany: Bielefeld University, CeBiTec ... | reverse complement strand
GGGGGGGCTGGTAGTGGTAAAACTAGAGTCCTCACTCATAGAATTGCATATTTAATTGATGAAAAGGGAATTTTCCCGGGAAATATTTTGGCAATAACCTTTACTAATAAGGCTGCTAATGAAATGAAAGAAAGAGTAGAATATTTACTAGATGGAAACACGGATTATATGTGGATGGGGGGGACATTTCACTCTATTTGTGTCCGCATACTTAGATACAATATAGAGAAAATTGGCTATGGTAAATCCTTTTCCATATATGATAGGGATGATCAAATTACCCTTATGAAAGAATGTATAAAGGAAATGGATTTAGACAAGGAAGTTTATAAAGAGAGGGCAATTATAAATACTATAAGCTCCTTAAAAGATAAAATGATAGAGCCAGGTACCTATATTAAGGAAAATTATAGTAGCCTTTATAGTAGAAATGTAGGAGAACTATATGCCCTATATCAAAGGAAATTAAAGGGAAACAATGCTCTAGACTTTGACGATTTAATCCTTAAAACTGTAGAATTATTTAGGACAGACCCTGATACATTAGATTATTATCAAAAGAAATTCCAATATATATTTGTAGATGAATTTCAAGATACAAACAAAATTCAATATGAGTTAGTATGGCTATTGTCTCAGGGATATAAGAATCTATGCGTGGTAGGGGATGATGATCAATCAATTTATGGATGGAGAGGTGCAGATATATCTAATATATTAAATTTTGAAAGAGACTTCTCAAATACAAAAACAATTAAACTTGAACAAAACTACCGCTCCACCCAAAACATTCTAGACGTAGCAAATCACGTAATCAAAAATAATAGTGAAAGAAAAGACAAAAAACTCTGGACAGCCAATGACACTGGAGAACAGGTAATAGTAGAAAATGTAGTAGATTCTCAGGAAGAAGCCTATTTCGTAGCAAATAAAATAGAAGAATTAAGAGCTGAAGGCTATAATTATTCAGATTTGCTATACTTTATAGAACTAATGCTCAATCTAGAAATTTCGAGGAAATCTTTATGAGAAAAAAACATACCCTATAAATTAGTTGGAGGTCTAAAGTTCTACGATAGACGAGAAATTAAGGATATAGTAGCTTATTTAAGGGTAATACAAAATCCTGTAGATGATATTTCACTAAAAAGAATAATAAATGTACCTAGACGAGGTATAGGAAATGTAAGTATGGAAAAGGTAGAGGATTATGCCAATAATATGGGCATAAGTATGTATGATGCAATTAATGAAGTGGAAAATATTCCAGGTTTAGGGGGGGCTAGGGCTAAAAATAGTTTAGAGGATTTTGCCAAAATGATAAATAAACTTATGGATAGTGTGGATAATATGGAAATAAGGGAATTTATCGAATTAGTTTTATTGGAAACTGGCTATGTGGAGGAATTACAAAAGGAAGACTCCATAGAATCTAAAACCCGCTTAGAAAATATTGGAGAATTTTTATCTGTAGCAGTGGATTTTGATGTAAATAATCCAGAGGGCAGCTTGGAGGATTTTCTTTCTGGAATATCCCTATTATCTGATGTAGACAAGACCCAAGATGTAGATAATTCCATAACTATGTTGACAGTTCACTCTGCCAAGGGCCTAGAATTCCCCCCATAGTATTTATGGTAGGTATGGAAGAAGGATTATTCCCCATATCCAGGGCATTGGAAAGTGAAGATGAAATAGAGGAAGAACGAAGACTATGTTATGTGGCCATTACCAGGGCAGAAAAGCTTCTATTTATTACCCATGCTAAAATAAGGACTATTTATGGAAGTGTAAGCTATTGCCTACCTTCCCGATTTATAGATGAAATGCCAAGTGATTTAATAATAAACAATGGAAGTACCAATAAATCCATTAGGGTAAAGGGGGGGGATAATCAAAAATCCAAATTGATCGAAATAAAGGATTATAGAGACAGAGAAGAAAAGGCCAAAGTGGAAATGCCCAAACCAAGGAATAAGGTAGAAAAGGGAGAACTGAAAGTTGGCACAAAGGTAAAACATAATAAATGGGGGGGTATAGGCATGGTGGTTATGATAAAGATAGGGATGACGGAGACCAGGAAATTACCATAGCCTTTGATGATAATATAGGATTAAAAAGACTATTGATGTCTATGGCTCCCATTGAAATTGTGAGGTGATTTTATGGATAAATTAAAGCGTATGGAAGAATTAATAGGAATTATTAATGATTTAAATTATCATTATTACACCTTAGACGAACCTAAATTAAGTGATAAGGAATACGATGCTCTATATGATGAATTAGTCAAATTAGAGAATGAAACTGGAACAATCCACTCCTATTCTCCCACTCAAAGGGTGGGAGGAGAAATCCTAGATAAGTTTGAAAAGCACACTCATTTAGGAGAACTTTGGAGTCTAGACAAAAGCCAAAACTATGGAGAACTTATAAATTGGGATAATAGAGTAAGACGATTAATAGAAGAATACAATAATAGCCATGAGGAACAATTACCTCCACCTGAATATATAGTAGAGTACAAATTTGATGGACTTACTATAAATTTAACCTATAGAAGTGGAGAATTAGTTCAAGGGGGGGCTACTAGAGGCAATGGTACCATAGGAGAGGCCATACTTCCTCAGATTAAAACCATTAAAACTCTACCTTTGAAAATAGACTATAAAAATGCTATGGAAGTTCAAGGGGGGGAGGGCCTAATGCCTTTATCTGCCTTAGAAAATACAATGAAGTAGCAGAGGAACCTTTGAAAAATGCTAGAAATGCAGCAGCAGGGGGGGCTTTAAGAAATCTAGACCCTAGAACTACAGCCAAGAGAAATTTAATAGCCTATTTCTACAATATAGGCTATATAGAAGGAAAAGAATTCCAAACCCATATGGAAATGCTAGAGTTTTTAAGGGAAAATAGACTACCAGTATATAATTATGCTGCCAAATGCAATTCCATAGAAGAAGTCATAGAAGAAATAGAAAAATAGATAGTGAAAGACATAATAAAGATGTATTAACGGATGGGGGGGCAGTTATAAAAATCAATCATATGAGAACTAGGGAAATATTAGGATATACTATGAAATTTCCTAGATGGGCTATAGCCTATAAATTTGAGGCGGAGGAAACTACTACTAAATTATTAGCAGTGCAGTGGAATGTAGGTAGAACGGGAAAAGTAACCCCCCCAACAGCATTATTGGAGCCTGTGGAAATTGCAGGTGCCACTGTGAGGCGTGCCACTTTAAATAATTATGATGATATAGAAAGAAAAAGGTAAGACTAAATTCCAGAGTATTAATCCGCAGATCCAATGAGGTAATTCCAGAGATAATGGGAGTAGTAGATACAGATGAAGAAACAGAAGAAATTAAAAAAACCAAGCCATTGTCCAGCCTGTGATACTGAATTATATCAAGATGGAGTTCATATATTTTGTCCAAATTCCCTAAATTGCAAACCACAATTAGTGTCTAGAATAGTACATTTTGCATCACGAGATGCTATGAATATCGAAGGATTAAGTGAAAAAAAACTGCAGAAAAATTATTTGAAGAATTGGATCTAATGGATGTGGCAGATCTTTATGAAATAAAGTATGATGATTTAATGAAATTAGAAGGCTTTAAAGAAAAAAAGACTAATAATCTGCTGGAAGCCATAGAAAGAAGTAAAGGTACTACACTAACTCAATTTATATATGCCTTAGGCATACCAAATGTAGGCCTTAGAACAGCAGGAGATTTGGCAGCACATTTTAAATCCTTAGGAGCTATTAGAAATGCAGAATACGAGGAATTAATGACTATACCAGATATAGGTCCTAAGATTGCAGAGAGTATAGTAGAGTTTTCCATGATGAACATATAATTCAAGGTATTGAAAAGCTATTATTCGAAGGGGGGGTAAATCCCCCCCATTATGAAGAAACTAAAGTAGAGGAATCCATATTTACTGGCAAAACTGTAGTAATTACCGGCACAATAGAGGCCTTTACCCGTAAAGAATTAAAGGATATAATAGAAAATATGGGAGGTAAAGTGTCTTCTTCCGTAAGTAAAAACACAGATTATGTAATAGTAGGGGGGGAAAATCCAGGATCAAAATATGATAGGGCAATGGAATTAGAAGTGGAGATTATGGATGAGGACAGAATAAAGGAGATTTTAAAATAGAATAAAATATAATTCGATTATGAAAATATAAACAATTTAAAAAAACCTATACTATAGAAAATAGTATAGGTTTTTTTCAATTGGAGTTTATTAATATCCTATGTTAAGATATTCATTGGTTTAGGGAAATAAAATACTTGGAGTGAGACTATGGGAAAGCAAAAAAATTAAGGATGATTTTGCATACTTGGAAAACATTTCGAAAAGCTTCGGAAAAATAAATGCGCTTAAAAATATTTCTTTAAACATTGAAAAAAATAAGATTACAGCTATAGTTGGGGACAATGGTTCAGGGAAGAGTACCCTTATTAAAATCTTATCTGGTACCTTGCGACCCGATGAAGGAAGTATACATATAGAGGGCAAAGATTATGAATATATGACACCCAAATTAGCATATGAAAATGGTATAGCTACAGTTTATCAAGATTTGTCACTAGATAATTATAGAGATGTTACGGGCAATATATTCCTCGGTAAGGAACTAACTAAATTTGGGTTTATCCTCAATTATGAAAAAAATGAATAATCAAACTCAAGTATTATTAGAAAGTTTAGATATAGATATCCCCTATTTAAAAACGCCTGTAGGATATCTTTCTGGGGGGGACAAAGGCAGTCTGTTGCAATTGCAAGGGCTATTTTTCAAGGAAGGAATTTAATAATCTTTGATGAGCCAACAGCAGCTATGGGAATTAAAGAATCTAAAGCTACTAATAAATTGATAAAATCTTTACCAGACAAAGGTTTTTCGGTTTTAGTAATAAGTCATGATATGCATCAGGTTTTTGAAATAGCCGATAGGATTTTTATTATGCGAAATGGTGAAATAATTGACAATGTACTGAAAACTGATACTACACCGGTAAAACTAATGGAAAGAATAAGTAGCGATTCATAGATAATTATTGCAAAGGGTGAGGATATGAGTACAAAATACGATAAAAAAAACAGAAGGAATAGAAAAAAACCTTTACACAGTTATTTTTATTAGGGGTATTACTTGCTTTAGTTTTATATTTGTCTATCCGTTCTCCTTTTTTTTCTTACATGGGACAATATCCGAAATATACTGGACCACACTGCATTACAATTGATAATGGCCATTGGTATGACTTTTGTAATTTCTACTAGAGGCATCGATTTGTCCATTGGAAGCATAGTTGCTTTGACAGGGATTGCTATAGGATTATTAATTAAAAGTGGGGGGGTCTCCATTGTGACATCATCTATTTTAGGGGTGCTATTAGGCGGGATATTAGGCACAATAAACGGATTAATTATTTCAAAACTTAAAATAGCTCCCTATGTGGTAACTATAGGAAGTATGTCTTTATTCCGTGGATTAAGTTTAGTCATTACAAAGGGTCAGCCGATATATGGCTTTCCTGTTGAATTTACTTATTTTGGGAAAGGAGATTTTGGTAAAATTAATCCACCAATAATATTGGGGCTACTGATGATATTATTAGCTGTTTTTTTTACTAAAATATACAAAGTGGGGGCAATATGCTTTAGCTATTGGTGGAAATGAAGAGGCCTTAAGAAGAGTTGGAGTACCTGTAGACTTTTATAAGACGACTATATATGCATTTTCTGGATTAACTGCTGGCCTTGCAGGATTAATATTAACATCAAGGCTTAATGCAGCTGAACCTAATGCAGGATTAATGTTGGAATCAGATATTATTGCTGCTGTAATATTAGGCGGTACAAATATGAAGGGTGGCAAAACTAGTATAAGTGGTACTGTAATTGCTTGTCTTCTATTATCAGTTGTACGTAATGGTCTAACTATACTTAGTATCTCGTCATATTATCAACAGTTGTTTGTAGGAACCATTATTATTTTTTTCTGTATCTATATCAGAGATACGTCAAAGAAAACAGATACAGATTCAATAATAATATAAATATAAAAAAAATAATTTAGGAGGATATGAAATATGAAATGTAAAAGATTTTTATCACTAATACTAATTTTAATTCTATCTACTAGTCTGCTTGCTGGGTGCACTCCAAAAGAAGAGACAGACAGCCTAGAGGTAGAGGAAAACACTGAGGAAACTTCAGAGGGTACAACTAATGTAGAGGAAGAGAATGAAGAGAAAATCCAATGATAGCAGAGTTAGAAGATGTTTTGATGGGACAATTAGATCCAATGCCCAAATTAAATAATGGGGAGAAAATAGGAGTAATGGTAAGTGCATTGGCTAATCCATTTTGGGCAAATATGAAAGATAAATATGAAAAGGCAGGAGAAGAATTAGGAATTGATGTAGAAGTATTTGCAGCTGCTAAAATGATGATACTACTGGACAATTAGAAACATTAGATGGATTAATAGTAAAAGATTATGATGCTATTGTATTTTCACCAATTGATGCCAATAATTTAATTCCAGGTTTAGTAAGGGCAAATCAAGCTGGTGTGCCAGTTATAAATTTAGGGCCTGGTGTTAATTTAGATGCTCTTACAGAACAGGGTGGTCATTTAGATGGTATAATAACTGTTGATTTCGAAAATCAAGGTAAAATGGTTGCAGAAGATATGTTAAAACAAATGCCTGAAGGTGGAAAGGTGGCTATAATTCAGGGAATGCCTGGGGGGGCTGGCCAAAGTGAAGGCCGTACTAAGGGAGCAAAGGAAGTTTTTGAAAATACAGATGGAATTGAATTGGTAAGTATTTTACCTGGAAATTGGGACAGAAATACAGCTTATAATCTTGCTACAGATTTAATCCAAGCTCATCCAGATTTAAAAGGTATATTTGCTTGCAATGATGTTATGGCTCTTGCAGCAGTAGAAGCTCTAGAAACAGCTGGTAAGAGAGATGGAGTTATTATCTATGGCGTAGACTTTACAGAGGAAGCTGGGGAAGCAATAAAAGCAGGACGTTATGATGGTACAATAACTTATTCCCCCATCAGTATATACAAAAGCAGCTCTTCTTTTATCCTTAAAAGTAGTACAAGGTCATGAAATTCCAGAAAAAGTATATTCACCCTTAGTAATTGTAAATAAGGATAATATAGATGAATTTCATGGATGGGAATAAAACTAGAGACTATATAGTAGAGACGGCCTTATTAGGTCAAGGTCTTATATCTATTGAAGATGAGGAGATATTATCTATATGGCCTAAAGATGCACTACTTGCATGGGTTCAGAAGGGCAAAATAAAAATAGGTACAATAGAAGAATTTATTCCTGCGAGGAAATCAAATAATTGGGGAAGATTAGATGGCATTACGATTAAAAACAAGCTTCATGCTGATGTAAATGCGTATTTAACTGCTTCAGGAACTATGGTAGTTGCCAAAGAAATTGGATGTCCTGTTGTGGTTTCAGCTGGTATAGGTGGCATAGGAGATATAAAAGCAGAAAGACTCTGTTATGATTTACCAGCACTTTCTCAACTTGGGATTACATTGGTAGCAACATCTCCTAAGGATATGCTAGATATTCCAGCTACTTTAAACTGGTTGGATAATCATGGAGTGAAAGTTTCCGGTTTTAATACTGATATTTGCAATGGATATATTTTAGTACAGGATGCTATAAAACTTAGGGGGGCAAATAAATTCTAAAGACACAAACAAACTAGAATATGGATGTAATTTAATTTTGAATCCAATTCCAGAGGAAAGACGGTTACAGGATTTATCCCTATTAGAAAATGCTATAAAAGCAGGGGGGGAAGAAGCCGAAAGCCAGGGAAGTATATATCATCCTGCAGCCAATGCTTGTTTTGATAAATTAAGTCTTGGTTTATCATCTAAAATTCAACTAGAGTCCCTAATCTCTAATATAGAGGTTGCAAAATCAATAACTAGAAATAGATAATAGTAAATAAAATTATATTATAGAAATCAAATAGCAGAAAATATTTACTGCTATTTGATTTTTTTTATACTTTAAGTGGTAAATAGAATAGATGATTTCCTGTCATTCTGAAGGCGAGGGGGGGTAGTCGTCATTCTGAGCGGAGCGAAGAATCTCTGTATTGCATAGAACCGAGATCTTTTATTTCATATATTTATTCAATGGGTATGTAGAGCCTGTATTCAGGATGACAGAAGAGGTTCAAGAAGACAGAAATAAAACAAAAGGAGGACTTAATTTGATTTCCAAAGAAGATATACATCATATATTAGAACTTAGCAAAATAGGACTAAGTGAGAATGAAGTAGAAAAATTTTCTAAAGAATTTGCTAAAACCTTAGAAGAACTAAAAATAATAGGAGAAATAGATTTAGAAAATGTAGAACCTACTTTTTTTCGTAAACAATAATAAAAATCCTCTAAGGGAGGATATAGTAGGAGAATCTCTACCCTTAGAAGAAGTTATAAAAAAAATGCACCAGATGAAAAATATGGATATTTTAAATTGCCAAATGTGATGGATTAGGAAGGTGAAAAAAAATTGGATATTACTAAATTAACAGCTATAGAAATGAGAGAAAAACTAATTGGAAAGGAAATCTCCAGTCGTGAAATAGTAAATGCTCATTTAGAAATAATAGATAAAAAGGAAAAGAATATAAATGCCTTTATTACTATTACTGAGGAAGAAGCTTTAAATAAAGCTGATGAAATAGATAAGAAAATAAAAAAATGGGGGGGAAAAATTAGGACCTTTAGCTGGAATTCCTTTAGGAATTAAAGACAATATAATTACTAAGGATATAAAAACCACCTGTGGCTCTAAAATGTTGAAGGATTTCATTCCGCCTTATGATGCTACAGTTATTGAAATCATTAAAAATGCCGATGGAATTATAATAGGAAAAATAATATGGACGAATTTGCCATGGGTTCCTACACTGAAACTTCATATTTTGGCCACACAAAAAAATCCACTAGATTTAGAAAGAACTCCAGGAGGCTCTAGTGGTGGCTCTGCAGCAGGGGGTTGCTGCCTACGAAATACCCCCCCTATCTTTGGCATCAGATACAGGTGGTTCTATTAGACAACCAGCAGCTTTTTGTGGTTTAGTAGGGATTAAACCTACCTATGGCTTGGTTTCTAGATATGGTCTAGTATCTTTTGGAAATTCCCTAGATCAAATAGGTGTAATTGGGAGAAATGTAGAAGATACTGCCCTATTATTAGATACTATAATTGGCTATGATAAAAAAAGATTCTACTTCCATGAAGGGAAAAGAAAATCTATTGGAAGGATTAAGTGTCAATATTCAAGGACTAAAAATAGCCATTCCAAAGGAACTTTTTAATATGGAAATAGATGAAGAAATTAGAAAAATAATGAAAAATTCCATTAAAATATTTGAAAAATTAGGGGCAAATATAGAAGAAATATCTATGTCTCATATTAAATACAGTAGTGCTACTTATAATATTATATCTAATGTAGAGGCCAGCTCTAGTTTATCTAGATTTGATGGCATTAGATACGGTTATAGAACAGAAAAACATAATACTCTAGATGAATTATATAAAAACACCAGGGGGGGAGAGGGCCTAGGTTGGGAAACTAAGAAGAGAATATTAGCAGGCAATTATTATTTAACTAGGGGGAAATAGAGAAAAATATTATAATAAGGCAGTAAAACTCCGAAGTCTTATTATAGATGATTTTGAAAATGCTTATGAAGATTATGATATAATACTAACTCCTATGTCTTCAGTATTGCCACCCAAATTAGGGGAAAATGATTATAGCAATATATTTACAGCTTCAGTAAATCTTTGTGGCCTACCAGCTATATCTATTCCAGCAGGATTTGTATCAGGGCTACCTGTGGGGGTACAATTAATTGGAGATAAATTTGAAGAGTTAAAATTACTAAATGCAGCACTAGCCTTTGAAAGAAGTTTAAGCTTTGGAGGTGAAGAGAATGAAATATAAAACTATAATAGGTTTAGAAATCCATGTGGAATTAATGACCAATACTAAAATATTTTGTTCCTGTACCAATGAATTTGGTGGAGATGTAAATACCCATACATGTCCAGTATGTTTAGGATTACCTGGGGGGGCATTACCTGTTCTAAATGAAAAGGTATTAGAATATGGCATAAAAGCTGGAATTGCCTTTAATTCTGAAATAGCCAATAATACTAAAATGGATAGGAAAAATTATTTTTATCCTGACTTAGTTAAAGGCTATCAAATATCTCAAGATGAAAAGCCGCTATGCTCTGGTGGATATATTGAATTAGAATTAGAAGAAGGACCTAAGGCTGTTAGATTAAATAGAATTCATATAGAAGAAGATACAGGAAAATCCCTCCATACAGAAGAGGGAGATTCTCTA
>JMBV01000587.1_pt1 | contig 10458 bp, 21 predicted proteins | sample 616531 | NCBI WGS metagenome assembly JMBV01 (sample SAMN02727904, study PRJNA239997) | anaerobic digester metagenome | biome: anaerobic digester; isolation source: mesophilic anaerobic digester inoculated with municipal waste water sludge... | place: Germany: Bielefeld University, CeBiTec ... | reverse complement strand
AAAACCTTTGGCCCAGTTGATTCTGGCTTTTCTTCACTTGCTGCTGGTGTTTCTGGTTTTTCATTAACATCGTTACCTTTACCACATCCTGCAAGCACTGACATAGTCATTGCTACAACTAGGACAAGTAATAATAGTTTCTTAGATGTTCTCATTGTTTAACTCCCCCCCTAATTTAAAATTTTTTTAAATTTTTTTTGCTAAATTTTTAGCATATTATTTAGACACTGAAGCTATGAATAATTTTAATAACCCTACTAATGGCTACAATTCATTGCATAATTATAAGTTAATATTTGGAAATGTTGTGCAGGTTTTCAAATATTAAAAAAAACTTAAATTATAACGACAAGTTAGTAAATTTAGCCATTATATTGAATTATTAAATATATTTACTCTATGCTACCACATTTTATTACTATTAGTCAAACTTTTAAATATTCACAATTTTTATTGTTTTATTACTTATTAATATTCTTACACTATTGTATTTTTCAGAATTACCACTCTATTTCTATATCTTTTAATAATATGAGAACCACTCAAAAGGAATAATTATACATGTCGTATATTAATTCATAATTATGATATTATATTAATATAAAAATTTTTTTAACAAGCATTTTTAATAAATAAATGCAGAATATTGTCGAATGGCCTTGTTTAAATTTAGGGATTTAGTTTATAATGGATGTAATAGTTTTTAGATTGGAGAGAAATATATGATACCTTTAGGAATTATTGCAGCAGTTTTCACTTTTTTTTCTATGTACTTTTGAGTAAATATGGGAATTTTATTTTTAAACTTGCCAATGGATTATTTATAATAGGCTTAGTTTATTTATTAATCGCTTTGAGTTTCTATATTAGAAATGTAGGTTTTTTTAAATTGCTTGCCTATAATAAATACAGAAGACAATATATAAAAACCCATTATTCTGGGAAAGAAAAATTAGAAAAGGATTTAAGTCATGAAGAAGATATGATGAAATTACACGAGTTTTGTGAGGAGCATTATGGGGGGGAGAAGTGGTCTAATAAAGCTCTTTTGGTGTATGCTATTCCTTTGATAATTGCGTCTATTGTGTTGTCTTATTTTGCGACATAAGACAGGGGGGGGATAATTCTTTGTCTTATAAGTAGAAAAATGCTTAATAGGTGCTTGTCATCATGAGCGATAGCGAAGAATCTAAAGCATGAGATTCTTCGCTATGTTCAGAATGACAAAATCAAGACGCATTCTTTATTTCCTAGGATTTGCTATTTCTACTTTCACTTTTATGCCTTTTATTCTCTTGTTATTTAATCTCTTTACTACATCTTCTACATATTCGCTAGGGATTTCTACGAAGGTGAATTTGTCGTACATGTCTATATCTCCTACGGCTTTTTGTGGAATATTAGTTTCGTTTAATATAGCGCCTAATATATGTCTTGGTCTTACTCCCTTTCGCTTGCCTATATTGATGAAGATTCTAGACATATGGCTGTATTCTTTACCTCCAAAGTCTACGGATTCTAATTCTCTGTGTTTGTCTAATTTATTGTCCTTTGAATATAATTTCAATATTGCAGCTGCAATTTCTAAGGAAGTGTAGTCTTCTTCTACTATATCTCTGATGGTATTTTCGTATTTTTCTAGTTCCCCCCCTTTATCTATTTCGTCCTTTATCTTTTTAAAAAGTATATCTGTATGTTTTTCTTCCATTAGTTTTAATGTGGGAGATCTTTTTTTTATCATTTTGGTTTTAGTATAGTTTTGTATATCTTTAATTCTTCTCATATCTCTTCTATTTACTAGGGAGAAGGCTATTCCCTCTCTGCCTGCTCTAGCAGTTCTCCCTATTCTGTGGACATAGGATTCTTCGTCTTGAGGTATATCGTAATTAAAGACCATATCTACATCGTCTATATCTAGCCCCCCCCTAGCTGCCACATCTGTAGCGACTAATATATCTATATTTCCATTTCTAAATTTGCTCATGACTCTGTCTCTTTGAGTTTGTTTTAAGTCTCCATGAAGCCCATCTGCAAAATAACCTCGTCCCTGCAGTTCTAAGGTCAATTCATCCACTTTTTTTCTTAGTATTGCAAAATACTATGGAGAGTTTAGGATTGTATATATCTAATAGTCTAGATAGGATTTCCGTCTTTATATCTTCTTTTAATTCAACATAATATTGTTCTACTTTGGGTACGGTCAATTCCTTATGGGCTATTTTAACTATTTCAGGTTGCTTTTGATAGCCCTTGGCAAATTTAATTATTTCATCAGGCATAGTGGCAGAAAAGAATATGGTTTGTCTTTCTCCATCTAGGCGATTCATAACCCATTCTATATCTTCTCTAAAGCCCATATCAAACATTTCGTCCGCTTCGTCTAGTATTACCATATTGATATTTTCTAATTTTAAGGTTTTTCTTCTAATATGGTCCATTACTCTACCGGGAGTCCCTACTATTATTTGTACACCTTTTTTTAAGTGCATTAATTTGTCTATTTATTGGCTGCCCTCCGTAAACAGGTAATACAAAAATATTTTTTTTGTATTTGGCAAGCCTTCTGATTTCTTCTGCTACCTGAATAGATAATTCTCTTGTGGGACATAGGACTAGGGCCTGGGGGGGCATTCTATTTTTAGGGTCAATGTTTTCCACAATGGGTATTCCAAAAGCTGCAGTTTTTCCAGTTCCCGTTTGAGCCTGACCTATTATATCCTTTCCTTCTAAGAGAATTGGTATGGTCTGAGTTTGAATGGCAGACATTTCCTCAAAACCCATATCAGAAACTGCCATAAGAATTTCTTTAGATATATTTATATCTTCGAATTTCAGTTTTTCCATTAATTAATTACATCCTTCCTTTTTATTCTAACCTGTTAAGTATATATGTATTGTAGCCTATTTACAAGGAAAATATTTTATTTTCCTAAGATTTGTAAGATAATGTAGTATAATTTTATATATTGGCTTTTAAAAGGAAATGGTATAGTATGGATATATAAGTTTTTTTATGGTATAATAAGCAGGGAGGGATTATTGTGGAGCAAAAAGAGGACAAACTTTCTATAATGATAATTCCTAAAACTAGAAAAGTAAAGAGAATAACCATACCCCCCCATTGGCTACCTAAATCCATATTAATATCTATATTAATTATTTCTGCATTTGTATTTTTTTACATTTGATAGAAAAACAGTTATAAAATCTAGTTTAGAAGAAGATAATGTAAAACAAGAAGAAGAAATCAAAGAGCTAGAATTAATAATCCAAGAGTTAAAAGATATAAATGAAAAAAAAGGATACTACGGTAGCAGAACTACAGCAAAGAAATAAAGAATTAGACAACAAAGCAAGGGAAATTGAAATTAAATTAGAACAAATAGATAAATTAAAAAAACGGCTAGAAAATATGGCCGGCAATTAACAAATATTTTAAGAAAAGAGGATTTAATAATGGAGTACAAAGAGGAACCTAGGCTTTGTATAGTAATTATTCCAAAAACTCAAAAGGTAAAGAGAATAGTAATTCCAGATTGGCTGCCTAAATTTATCTTAGGTCTCACTATGACAATAGCTTTTTTTACTAGTCTTCTCCTATAGCAAAATTACTGCATTTACTAATAGTCTTCAAGTGGAAAATCTAGATAAAAATTCTACTAAATATATATTGGAAGAAGAATTAGCAAACTTAGAAATAATAAGCAAGGAAAAGGATAAAATAATTTCGAAACTAGAAGCCAATGTAGTAGACACCCAAGAGAAAATTGATGAAGTAGATAATATATTTATGGATGTAGAAAGACTGCAAAAACAGCTAGAAAAAAAAGGCAGGTATTACTACAGCATCTAGATCTAATAGTATAGGAAGAAGAACTGATTTGGAAACACTGGAAACTGATGAAAGTCTAGAGGCATTGAAAGAAATATTAGATGAGAAGGAACAGGAATTGGAAAAGTTTATAGTAGAAATAGACAATAGATTTAAGTATCTAGAGTCTGTGCCAAATCTATGGCCTACCCAAGGAAGGCTTACCTCCAGATATGGGAATAGGAAAAATCCTTTTGGAAGAGGTACTAGATTTCACAAAGGTATTGATATTGCCAATTCCTATGGTACAAGTATAAAGGCAGCAGGTTCTGGGACTGTAACCTTTTCTGGAACTAGATCTGGATATGGAAGAGTTGTAATTATTAAACATAATTCGGAATACGAGACTCTATATGCCCATAATTCTCAAAATCTAGTTAAAGTTGGGGGGGATAAGGTAGAAAAAGGACAAGCAATTGCTAAAATGGGTTCTACTGGCAGATCTACAGGCTGTCATTTACATTTTGAAATACATAAAAATGGTAAGACTATTAATCCATTGACAGTCTTAAATAAATAAAATGAGAGGGGATATTATGTTTGGAAAGAAAAAAAGATGAAAAACCTGTTAAATCTTTAAATATAGACTCTTTAATAGGAGAAAATATTATAATTAGTGGGAAAATTAAAGGTAGTGGAAATATCAGAATCGACGGTACCATAGAAGGAGATATAGATTATAATGGTTCCATTACTCTAGGGGGGGAAACAGGAAAGGTTAAGGGAAATATCTCCTGCGAAAATCTAATTGCAGCAGGCCGTATAGATGGAAATATCATTATTAAGGATGCCTTCACTCTTTTACCTACTGGAACCTTAGTTGGAGATATGGAAGTAAAATCCTTAGTAATACATGAAAATGCTAAATTTGATGGAAATTGTAAAATGATAGTCCAGCCAGATAATGTAAAAGCCCTAAACCCAGAAAAAAATGGAAAAAAAAGCAAATAAAACCAGGAGCAATCCTGGTTTTAATGTTTTTAGTTATAGAAATGTCAGTTAAGTTTGGGCAGACACATGGGTCTACACCTACTTTTCGCCCTATGATACATATTTTAAAATTCTTCTGCTAAATTTTGAAGTTCATTCCCCCCCGTAAGTCTAAAGGTAGTCCATTCTTCCATTGGAACTGCTTCTAGGTTTTTGTAAAATTCAATGGATGATTGGTTCCAATCTAGACACCACCACTCAAATCTACCGCAATTTCTATCTACAGCAATTTTAGCCAAGAAGGCTAACATAATTTTTCCAAATCCCTTGCCTCTCATTTCAGGTATTATAAATAGATCCTCCAAATAAAGACCTGGCCTACCTAGAAATGTAGAAAAGTTGTGGAAAAATAGTGCAAAACCTACTGGTTCATTATTATATTCTCCGATTATTACCTCTGCAGCCTTTTGTTCAAATAACGATTTTCGTAATATATTCTCTGTGGCTACAACTTCATGAGATAGTTTTTCGTATTCAGCTAAACCTTTTATAAATTTTAGGATTAATTCTGTATCTTTTTCTTCTGCAAATCTTATGGTAAAACCTTCTATTTTAGTTTCTATAATCATTTTGGCATCCCCCTAGCAAATATATAATTGTTCCACTCTTCCATATTTTATATTTATTATATCATAATCTTCTGGATGTAAAATATCATATTTTATTTGCAAAATCCTTCAATCTATAACTTCCCGCAGTAAATAATGTCAATATCATCAGCCCCCAATACCAATACATTGGGAAATACATTGGTATTTTCTATACTATCCATTAGCCAATACTGAGGCATAAATTTTCCTAAATTTATTATGGCTTTAGGTACATTGGGATAGAAATCTGGAGATGAAGCTATGCTACTTAGGAAAAAAACTAGCTACAGAATATATGGCAGTGGAAAAGCTGACAAAACTAGCATCTTCTGATAATCTAATTAAAAATATAGTCAATGTAATGGAAAACATAGAGGCCAATACTATATTTATAAATACCAATAGAAAATTTTCTATGCTATAGCCTATTATAGATTTAGTAATAAATAAAACCAATAAATTAGAACCTACTGAAAAAAAATAATGTAGATAAAAATAGTGCAGCCATTATCTCATAACCTTTATTAGCAGTAGTCATAGCCCTAGACAATATCTTATACTTCTTTAGCCTTAATAATTCCTCTCCTATTCCAGTAGAAGAAAGGATAATTGCATAAAACATCATAAGCATTACTGTATAAAGCTCCCAATTAGTATCTGTCTCTTCATCTATTACTAGGCTTTTCCCCTTAAAAGCCTGTAGTTCTTCCTTACTTTGTATAATATTATTTTTTTAAAAGTATCTCTTCTCTTATTTTATTATTTATTCTATTGTCTAATTCAAATTCTAGTGGAGCAGTAGTATTTCCCTCTTCCCTTTTATAGGCATTTACAGTAGGCTTTTCTCCATTTTTATTTTTTTCAGTGAAATCTTCAGATATAGTATATAGAGCTACTATTTTATTTTCTTCTAATAATTCCATGGCCTTATTATAATCGTAGAGGATTTCTCCACCATAGTCCATGCTTTCTAATATTTCCTTCCCATATTGTCCCCTATCTTCTATATAGAAACCACTGTCTAAACTTATATAATAGCCTCCACTATTATTTATAAAATAGGGTCCCAATATTATTACCAAAGGAGCTATAAACATAAGTATTAAATTAGTTTTGTTCTTTCTAATTCTCTTTAGATTTACAAAACTAAGTCGTAGGATTTTCATAATTACCACTCCATTTCAATTTTAATATACTGAGAATATATAATCCTATGGAGATTCCTATTATTAAAATTAAATTTCCCCCCCTTATGGATTCTAGATTATTGTAAATTAAATAATTTCTAAAGGTAGAACTAATTAAAATATCTGGTGAATATTTTTTTGCTTATTATCTTTAGAAATTCAAAATTCATACCTTCTATGGCAGGTGCAGAAACTCCTAGGATTAACTGTAGAAGCATTAATATATATAGTATTGGAACTAAGATCTTTTTCCTAAAGAATGCAGTTAAAAACCCTGATATTGTAGTAATTAAAAGGCTCTGAACTATTATAAGTAGTATTAAAATAGGCAAAGAGCCCTGAAAGGACAATCCTGTAATCCTATAGGTCATTATATATATTGTATTTAAAATAGTGCCATGAAATAAAAGGCAAAATATTCGCAGTTAAAATGCTGAATTTTAGTAATAGGTGTAGACATAATCCTATTGTGAAATGCGCTATTCTCCTTTGTATCTGCATTGGAATTCATTAAAACTAAAAATATCATATAGGTTAAAAAAAGTAATAGATGCATGTTCAAAAGAAGTTAAAGATTTCTTCACTTTAATAAATTTATTCTCTATTAATTCTGTATTATAGGCTTTTAAAATCCTCTCACCCATAATTGACATTTCTTCTTGAGAAATATTGGATTCTAACATCTTCCCTTCTATATATATAGCCTTACTAATTTCAATATTGTATCCATCTATTAGATCTCCTAATAATTTGCCGCTCTTTGTAGAGGCCTTTTTTACCCATATGAATTTCTACATTATTTTCATTTTTATTAGAGAGGCTTTCCTCATAGCCTTTAGGAATAATCAATTTATATTTATAGTCTTCACTATCTATTTCTATAATTTTCCCCATTTCCTCACTATTTAAAAAGCTTATTAAATTTTCTGATTGAATTGTATTATCTTCATCTACTATGCTAATTTTCATAATTGGATTTTCCACTGAAGGGGTAAAAGCATCCTTTTGAAAATATCCTATGATTAAGGCCAAAAATATGGGAAATATGCCATAGGCCAATAGTACACGAGGTAGATTTTTTATAGTAGACTTAGCTGTTAGTTTTAAAATGCTTTATGCTTCATACTATCCCTCCTAATCTCTTAAAGATTTCCCAGTCAATGATAAAAACACTTCTTCTAAAGAAGGTTCCTCAAAATTAATTCCCTTGATTTCCCCCCCTGAATTCTTTTCTATGGTTTTAATTAATGGTTCTAGTTTAAAATTGTTTTCATCTATTAATAATTTTATTAAATCCCCCCCTTCCTCAGTACATTCTAAGACCCCCCCATTTATGGACTTTATATCCAATAGCATTTGTCCCCCCCCATAATTTTCTATTTTTAAATTTAATCTATTATTATTGGCTATTAGGGATTTAATTTGATGCTTGTTTCCATAGGCTATTTCTTCTCCTAAATCCATGATAAATATGTTGTTACAAAGCATTTCTACCTCCTCCATATAGTGAGAAGTATAGATTACAGTGGTTTTGTTTTCCCTATTGACCCTTTTAGTAAATTCAAATATATGATTTCTAGACTGAGGGTCTATGCCTACTGTAGGTTCATCCATAATTAAAATTCTAGGATAATGCATAATAGCTACTGCAATATTTAACCGCCTTTTCATTCCTCCAGAGAATTTATTAACTTTTTCTTTTCTTTTATCCTGAAGTCCTATTATTTCTAAGGCTTCGCCTATTCTTTCTTTTAAGACTTTTCCCTTTAGACCATATAGGCTACCGAAAAATTCTAAATTGTCATAGGCAGATACATTGTCAATTAAGGCTATTTCTTGAGGTACTAAGCCAATTTGTTCCTTTACTTTAATAGGGTCAGACTTTACATTATGGCCTCCAATGACTATATCGCCTTGATTGGCATCCCATAGTCCTGTGATTATATTAATTAGTGTAGATTTACCTGCTCCATTAGGCCCTATTAGCCCAAAGATTTCTCCTTCCTCCACATTAAAGGAAATATTATTTAATACCATATTGTCAGCAAATTTTTTTTAGTAATATTTTTCACTTCAATTAAAGACATAAAATTACCCCCTTAAATTCTCTTAATTATATAATAGAAAATTTAAAGGGGGTTTAGCTATTGTCTTAAGTAATTACATGGAATGACTTAAGTCATTTTATTTTTAAATGCAAATATGGCTATTTGAGTTCTGTCTCTTAAGCCTAGTTTAGATAGTATATTGCTTATATTATTCTTTATAGTGCCTTCTGACAAATATAGTTTTTCTCCAATTTCCCTATTACTAAGACCATTGGCTATTTCCCTAATTATAGTAATTTCCCTATGTGTAAGATTGTAGGACTTTAATTTTTCAGTATTATCTACTTCCTCTGACATATTAGATAATAATTTGTCTGCAATATCTGGATGAACTACTATATTTCCCTTAAAAGCTGCCTTAATTCCCTCATAGATTAAATCATAAGAGCTATCCTTAAGTAAATAACCTGATGCACCATGTTTTAGTGCCTCTTGTATGTATTCCATATCGCTAAAGGTGGTCAATATTAGGATTCTTGCATTTTCAAATTCTTCTTTTATAATTCTAGTGCCTAATACTCCATCACATTTAGGCATTCTAATATCCATTAAGATTATATCTACTGGGTTTTTTTTCTTATGAAATCCAAAGCAGCATATCCATCTTCACATAATCCTACTACCTCTATATCTTTATAAGTAGATAGGATTATCTTAAGCCCGTCCCTTATTAATTTTCATCATCTACTATTAAACCTTAATTTTCTCCATAATATTCTCCTAAAATGCTAATTCTTCCATAGGCCTTAGAACTACTCTAATTAAAAACCTTGTCCTATATTACTATTATATTCTATTTGCCCATTTAATTCCTCTACTCTTTCCCAAATATTTGTAAGACCTAGGCCTTTTTCTAATTTTCCCACGCCTTGTCCATTGTCTTTTAATGTAAGTATTAATTCCTCTTCATTATAATGCATATATATATTTATTTTGCTAGCCTTTCCATGACGAAGAGAATTAGATAAAAACTCCTGAACTATTCTATAAATAGTTAAAGCTTGCACTTCATTTAATTCCCATTTCTCTTCTGTAAATTTAAAATTCACTTCTATTCCAGTAAATTTAGTAAATTCCTTTATTAATTCCTCAATAGCCTGTATGTTTTCGTATTTTTCAAATCTTCTAGGTTTTAGCTGTCTTAGGGCAATCCTTATTTCTTCTAAGCTTTTCTTTGTAAATTCATTTAAATTCCTAGCCATTTCGGAGGCCATTTGTCCATTTTCTTCTGCAATTTTTTTTCTATAGCCCCTAATTGGATTATTATAGTAGATAGACTATGGCCTACACTATCGTGTATTTCCCGGGAAATTCTATTTCTTTCCCTTAAAGTCGTCAATTCTTTTATAGAATCTGCATATATTTCCAAATCCCTATTGGCTTTAATTAAATTATCCTCAGATATTCTCAGCTTATAATAGGTTTCTTCGGACTTTAATAGGCTTATATCTTGTTCCTTAATATACTGGGTTAATAGAGAAATTACAATTAATAGGGACATACTGTAGATTAATCCTTTACTTAAATCCCCCCCAAAGCTTAAGGCTACAGTCAATATTGTAAGTCCATTAGATAAAATAGAATAGTTTTTATCCAATAAAATTACCCCCCATCTATAATATTATTTAAAAATATAAATTTAAATATCCTCCATAGTTTCTATATAAAATAAATGAAATCCCCCCCAATTCCAATATAAGGGATAAAAAGAC
>JMBV01000586.1_pt1 | contig 10460 bp, 17 predicted proteins | sample 616531 | NCBI WGS metagenome assembly JMBV01 (sample SAMN02727904, study PRJNA239997) | anaerobic digester metagenome | biome: anaerobic digester; isolation source: mesophilic anaerobic digester inoculated with municipal waste water sludge... | place: Germany: Bielefeld University, CeBiTec ... | reverse complement strand
CTAGTCCGTAACGTGCAGGAGCTTGATATTGCTGCCAGTTCCCGGTCGCTTACATACAGAACTTTACTCTCTATAGTTCCGTTGCTGGCAGTAATTTTTGCCATTGCTCGTGGATTTGGAATAGAGAATATAATGGAGAGCAGTATCTTTAACTTCATGCTTGGCGATGTTCATCATAGTGAGGTAATAGTACCCATCCCCCCCGAAACACCAAGCGACAGTGTGAACGCTGTTCAGGTACACTTAGGAAATTCAAATATCACTGGTACCCCCCCCGGTTCAGCCGATATAACTACCGCTATACCCGGAGAAAATGCGACCGCAGAGGAGAGAACCCGCGAGTTTCTGAACCTGCTGTTTCTGCTTATTAAAAAGTCGTTAGAAGAGGCGAAGGGTGGGGGGGGAATATTTGCAGGAGTGGGTATTATGTTGTTTCTATATACAATAATTCTCCTTTTCGGTGATATTGAAAATAACCTGAATAAAATCTGGCAGGTGCCTAAAGGAAGAAGTATTGCGCGGAAAGTGACCGATTATTCCGCGTTTATACTGCTGATGCCAATATTTTTTTGTTCTTGCCAATACCTTGAGTATCATCAGCTATCCTCAAAACAATACGTTGAAGATTATCTATATATTGTATCCTGTTATACCCCCCCGCCTGCTGAATATTGTACCCTTTGTTTTAATCATTCTTCTGATTACTGTACTTTACAAATTTTTGCCGAATACAAAAGTGAAATTTACTAATGCTTTGCTTGCAGGAATAATTGCGGGGGGGACAGCATTTCAGTTTTTTTTCAGATGCTCTATTTGAGCGGTCAGTTGTGGATTACCCGCTATAATGCCATTTACGGTACATTTGCCGCTATCCCTCTAATGTTGCTCTGGATTCAGACATCGTGGTTTATTGTTCTTATTGGCGCAGAGATATCCTATGCAGCACAAAATGTAAGGAAATTCTCTTTCGAGAAGGAGACGCGAAATATTAGCCGCAGATATAAAGATTTTTCACGCTTATGATCACCACTGAGATAGTTCAACGTTTGCTGAGGGGGGGAAACCACCACTTACTGCTGATCACCTTTCGGTGTGGTGCAAGGTGCCGGTGCGGCTTACAAACGACATCTTGAATGAACTGCTTGAACTGAAAATTATCTCAATCACTCCTTCAGCGTCAGATGAGCGAGTGCCCGCATACCAGCCCGCATTCGATATTAATAAGATTACGGTGAACCTCCTGATTTCAAAACTTGATAAGCATGGATCGGAAGATTTCATGATAGATATAGAAGAGGAGTTTCGGGATCACTGGAACGCTTTGGAGAATACCCGTAAAAGTATGTTCGATGACAAAAATGATGTCTTGCTGAAAGATTTGTAAGTCGCAGTAATAATTTTATTTATCTTTGCAAAATAATTAGCGAACGAAAAAGGCACATGAGTTTTATCAGTTCAATAGAAAGTGTAGGGGGGGAATACGCGTTGCTGATGAAGAAAGTATTGTCAGTGCCGGATAGAATTAGAGAGTTCATGAAAGAGTTCATGAAAGGAGTTTATCAGCTGGGTGTCAGCTCTATCTGGATTGTGGTTATTATCTCTTTTTTTTATAGGAGCTGTTATTGTTCTGCAGATAGCTTTGAATATCGACTCACCTATGCTGCCGAGGTTTACCGTGGGTGTTGTATCGAGAGAGATTATTCTGCTGGAATTTTCCTCCACCATTATGTGCCTTATCCTTTCTGGCAAGGTGGGTTCTAATGTAGCCTCTGAAATTGGAACAATGCGCATCACCGAGCAGATTGACGCACTTGAAATAATGGGAGTTAACTCTGCAAATTACCTGATATTGCCAAAGATAGCATCATTTGTTGCATTTATGCCAGTGTTGGTCGTTTTTAGCATGTTTACGGGAATGTTTGGAGGATATGTCATATGTATTGTTCTGGGGATACCATCAGTTGATACTTATGTATATGGAATTCAGGCATTTTTTAGAGAGTCACTTATCTGGTATTCCATTTTTAAATCGATGCTTTTTGGTTTCATAATTGCATCTGTGGCAGCCTATTTTGGGTACACAGCAAAAGGTGGCGCTCTAGAGGTGGGGGGGCAGGCCAGTACCAATTCGGTGGTGATAAACAGCGTTTTGATTCTTGTTACCGACTTAGTGTTTACGCAGTTGGTGTTGGGTAAAGGAATGGCTGTATGATAGAAATAAAAAAATCTTACAAAAGAGTTTGACGGCGACGTTGTTCTTAACAATATAAATACTACCTTTTATAAGGGAGAAGTTAATATGATCATCGGGAAAAGCGGATCGGGGAAAACGATTCTGCTTAAATGCCTTGTCGGATTAATTACTCCTACATCTGGAGAGATATGTTATGATGGAAAGAATTTCATCGGCATGAAACCAGGTGAGGTTCGTCGACTTCGTCGCGATATTGGAATGCTTTTTCAGGGAGCAGCACTGTTTGATTCAAAGACAGTGCTTGAGAATGTGATGTTTCCGCTTGATATGTTTTCCAGGAAGAATAAGCGTGAGCGCAAAAAAAACGTGCAGAATTTTGCCTCGAGAGAGTCAATCTGCTTAATGCAGCCAGCCTTTATCCTTCAGAGATAAGCGGAGGAATGAAGAAAAGGGTGGCTATTGCGAGAGCAATTGCCTTGAATCCGAAATATCTTTTCTGCGATGAACCTAATTCGGGGGGCTCGATCCGAAAACATCTCAGCTTATAGACGAGCTGATTCATGATATCACAACAGATTTTCAATGACAACAATAGTTGTATCTCATGATATGAATTCGGTAATTAATATTGGAGACAATGTTATTTTTATCAATGAAGGGGTAAAGGAGTGGGAAGGAAACAGGTCGGAAATAATGGATGCTGATAACGTAAAGCTTAACGATTTTGTGTTCGCATCTGATCTGTTTAAGAAGATAAAGGAGGCGGAAGATATAATTGCCGAAGATGAAAGGGATAGGTGCGTTGAAAGGAGACGGTTCCCGATTTAGTATAATGGGTGAGCAATTATTTAAGGCACAAATCAAACATTTCAGGAGGATCGTTTGTTATCAGTCTCGAGAATTCTATCCTTGTGTGGCAATTGTTGTCATACTCGTATTATCAAATAAACTATTTTAGGGCGGCGTTAAATAGAGCAGCCTATTTAATAATATTACACGTGATTACAAATATGTTAAAGATAAAGAATCTGCATGCGATAGTAGAAGATAAAGAGATATTAAAAGGTGTAGATCTGGAAGTAAAACCCGGCGAGGTTCATGCTATTATGGGACCTAATGGTTCAGGGAAAAGTACCCTTGCGTCTGTGCTCGCCGGAAATCCCAAGTATGAAGTTACCCGGGGCAGTATAATTTTCAATGGTAAAGATCTACTCGATATGGAACCCGAGGATCGTGCACGTGAGGGAATATTCCTTAGTTTTCAGTACCCGGTTGAGATACCCGGTGTGAGCATGGTTAATTTCATGCGTGCTGCTGTTAATGAACAAAGGAAATATAGGAATGAACAGCCGATTACTGCTTCCGATTTTCTGAAACTGATGCGCGATAAGAGAGAGTTGTTGGGAATGGACAGCCAGCTGGTTAACCGCTCGGTAAACGAGGGGTTTTCAGGTGGAGAAAAAAAAGAAAAATGAAATTTTTCAGATGGCTATGATAAACCCACTCTTGTCTATTCTTGATGAGACCGACTCAGGACTTGATATTGATGCGTTGAGGGTAGTTGCTGACGGTGTGAATAAGCACCAGACCAAAGAGAATGCAACCATTCTTATCACTCACTACCAACGCTTGCTTGAATATATCAAACCAGATTTTGTGCATGTGCTGTATGCGGGTAAGATTGTTAAATCAGGAGGCCCCGATTTAGCCCTCGAACTCGAAAAAAAAGAGGCTATGACTGGCTGATAACTCCATATCCCAAAACCCATCTGTAAAATGATTGAACAACAATATATAGATCTGTTTGAACAATACAGGAGTGAGCTGGACAGATATTCCTCAGAGGCGATGAACAGTTACCGAGATGCTGCTTTTGAAACCTTTAAGAATATTGGATTTCCCACTTCACAGAATGAAGATTACAAACACTCGAATATTGCACGAGCTTTTGATGCTGATTTAGGTTTGAACCTACGGAATATTCCTATTCCGGTTAATCCTTACGATGCCTTCAAATGCGATGTGCCCAACCTCTCTACAAACCTATATTTTCTTATAAACGACAGGTATTACGATAAAACCAGCATTTGGAGTTTTTACCGGAAGGTGTTTTTGTAGGCAGTTTGCAGGTTTTTTTTCTGTTAATTATCCCGAACAGTTTGAAAAATATTATGCGAAAATTGCAGACTACTCGGATAATGGTGTTGTGGCATACAACACTATGTTTGCTCAGGATGGATTTGTAGTATATGTTCCTAAAAATGTTTCTGTTGATAAACCTTTGCAGCTTATCAATATATTACGCGGAGGCGTAGATCTGAATGTGAACAGGAGAATATTGATTATTGCGGAAGAGAATGCACACGTGAAACTGCTGGTGTGTGATCATACGGTTGACGATGTTAATTTTGTGGTGACGCAGGTTACAGAGATCTTTGCCGATGTGTCTGCACAAGTGGATATGTATGAGCTTGAGGAAAACTCAGTGAAGGTGACCCGCCTGAACAACCTGTTCAGTGAACAGAAAGAGAAATCCAATGTTGTTACAAGCGGTATTACCCTCCATAACGGATATACCCGTAACAACTATCGGTACCGCATTCTGGGCGAACATGCCGAAGCACACGCGGGAGGACTTGCCATATGCGATAAATCACAGCATATCGATAATTTCGCTTTTCTTGATCACTCCGTTCCTAACTGTACGAGCAACGAACTTTTTAAAACTGTTTTGCAGGATAAATCGACAGGGGGGGTTTTCTGCGGAAAGATATTGGTGGAGAGAGATGCCCAAAAACGCAGGCTTACCAGACTAACAGGAATCTGTGCGCATCTGAAGATGCCAGAATGTACTCAAAGCCACAGCTTGAAATATATGCTGATGATGTAAAATGTTCTCACGGACTTACTACAGGCCATTTAGATGATGAAGCGCTGTTCTACATGCGCGCAAGGGGGGGAATAGACAAAGAAGAGGCGCGACTTCTGCTGATGGTGGCTTTTACTCGTGATGTGGTGGATCTTATACGTATTGAAACACTTCAGGAGAGGCTGGTTAACCTTATTGATAAGCGTTTCAGGGGCGAACTGATGCGATGCGGGAACTGCAATGTATGCAAATAGTTGATAGTAATGTTGAAAAGAGGAGTAATTTGAATAAAGCTGATATATACAAGATACGCGACGATTTCCCGATACTTTCACGTGAAGTATTCGGGAATCCACTGGTCTATCTGGATAATGCGGCAACAACGCAAAAGCCTCAGTGTGTGATAGACAAGATCACTAAAATGTACTGTCTCGAAAACGCCAATGTACACAGGGGGGGTGCATTTTCTTAGCCAGGCAGCTACCGATGAACATGAGGCCTCAAGGAGAACGGTACAGAAATTTATCAACGCAGCTTCTTCCAACGAGATTGTGTTTACGCGTGGAGCAACCGAATCGATAAATTTAGTCGCTTCCTCTTTTTGCCGTAAATTCTGCAAGGAGGGTGATGAAATTTTGATTACCGCAATGGAACATCATTCCAACATTGTTCCTTGGCAGATGCAGTGCGATTATTACGGGTTGAAGCTGAAAGTGGCCCCCAATAAACGCTGATGGCGAGCTGCTGACGGATGAACTGTCGAGAATGATAACGCCTCGTACCAGGCTTGTCTCTGTAACACATGTTTCCAATGTTTTAGGTACAATTAATCCTGTAGATAAGATAGTAAAGCTTTCGCATGCACAAAACGTGCCTGTACTTATTGATGCAGCCCAGTCTGTACAGCACTGCAGGGTTGATGTACAGCAGCTCGATTGTGATTTTCTGGTCTTCTCTTCACACAAGATATACGGCCCTACCGGTGTAGGGGTATTGTATGGTAAAGAGCGGTGGTTAAATGATCTTCCTCCATACCAGGGGGGGAGGTGAGATGATTGAAAGCGTTTCTTTTGATAAAACCACCTTCAACAGCCTGCCCTTTAAATTTGAGGCCGGGACACCCGATTTTGTGGGAACAGCGGCCCTGGCTGCCGCTCTTGACTATCTCACTTCAATCGGAATAGATAAGATAGCCGCATATGAACATGAGTTACTGCAATATGCAACTGAAAACTACTATCCATACCGGGACTACGTATAATAGGCAATGCCGGAGAGAAAAGCAGTGTGATCTCGTTTCTGGTGGATGGTATTCACCCATACGATATAGGTACATTGTTGGATAAGATGGGTATAGCGGTAAGAACAGGGCACCACTGTGCAGAACCCCCCCTTATGCATGAGCTTGGCATAGAGGGAACCGTACGAGCTTCCTTTGCCTTCTACAACACAAAAGAGGAAGCAGACAAGCTTGTTAAAGGTGTTGAACGAATCGTTAAAATGTTCAGAAACGTAAAAAGATAACTATAGCATCTATAGTATCGTGCCAGAGATTGCTAATGGTATGATGGGAGAACTGCAGAGCATCGTTCCCGCTAAATTTTGTATTGAAGGAAGCAGCCTGGGTGCCACGCTATAAAACCGTTAACTTCACTAGCTTCCCATCCATTGAAGAGACATATAGTTCGCCTTTCTCTGTGGGCAGGATCATGTTAATCAGTCCGCTTGAGATGCGGTACTTCCATAAAAGGTGCCATCAGATGCGCGATAAGCGTAGATCAGCCCTTTGTCGGTGGGAGCGTAAACAACTCCGTTTTCTCCACAACCGGTGTGGGGGTAAGTTCGTAACCCATATCTTCACCCGATGAAACCCATTTCACCCTCCTTTCCGGAACGGTTGCATCAATAGCAATAATATTTCCATCCATTGTTTTGGCATACACCGTGTTGCCATCTTCAGAAATTCCAATCGATTCGCGTACCCGTTGCTCCGGATCGTTGTACCGCCATATTACCTCTCCCGTTTTTCTGCCAGCACAGTCATGAATCTGTCAGGAGAGGCAAGATAAATACGCCCGTGTGTAATTACGGGAACAACCTGTGCAGGTGACAGCATTCTGTTAGTATGCCCGTTGCTCCAGATCCACCGTGAGTTGCCGGTTTTGATATCTATTGCGTAAAACTCATTTCCCCCCCAGCTTCCGAAAAATAGCAGGGCCTCTATTATTTGCGGACGTGTCACTACAAAGTTTTCAACACTGTCGAACTTCCAACGGAGTTTTCCTGTGTTTACGTCCCATGCCCGGCAACAACCGTCGCCACCGGCAATCATTACCATATTATCTGCACAAGCGGCAGATGAGACCACCGGCTTGTCGTTTTTTTAGTTTAAATAACTGCTTACCGTTTCGCACATCAAGTCCGTACAGGTAAGAGTCGGAAGAAGCACACCATACTTTGTTCTTGTATACCGTGGGGGGGGTGGAGTAAATTTTACCTCCGGTGTTAAAGATCCATATAGTCTGGCCGTCAGCACTATTCGCAGCTTTTATCTCTCCGGCAGTGTTGGTGTAAATCAACACTCCTTCATGGATGAACATACCGCTGCCCATATCACTTTCCTCCTGTATGCTCCAAGCCTCTTTTACGTGACGATGGTTTATGTTAATGCTGTAGCCGGGCCTGGGAGAATCGCTTTCCCACCGTGGACGGCCATGTGTTGAACAGGAGAGCCACGGAGCACGAGTTTCTCCGGAGACAATCCGCTCCTGCAAAGAAACCTCTCCCGGGTTGACTGTTATTATATTGTAGCCGCCATAATCCTCTTTTGCACGAAGGTTGGATCGGCACATAGCAGCCTGCACGCCTTCAAAATTCATTGCTTTATTGGTATGTCCATGCCCGCAAAGCATCAACTGAACATTGTAGGGACGCAAAGCATCCATCACCTCGTACCAGTTGTTAAGTGAATTATCCATGGGGGGGTAATGATTTACGTAGATAATAGGTGTATTGGTGTTGGTTTTCTTTAACTCTTTAAAAAAACCATGTAAGGTTTTCACGTGGTATCTGCCCGGGCCCCATTCGCATATTAGGACCGGAAGCAAGTCCGATGAACTTATAACCGTTGTAATCAAAACCAAACGTTTCATTTCCGAACACCCTCAAAAAAAATCGTTTGTCCCGCTCTCCGACCAGTTGGAATCGTGATTCCCCCCCGGCAGGATATGCCACGGCACATCCAGATCATCCAGCAGGCATTTTGCCATTCGTAATTCGTTATAGGAACCGAATTCGGTCACATCTCCCGAGACAATCACGAAAGCAATATCCTTTTGTGAATTTATATCCTTCACTGTACGGAAAAGGTCTTCATTATTATCAGGGCTTCCAATGTGTGTGTCGGTTATAAGTGCAAATTTGAAGGCCTCAGGCTGTGCTTGGGCAAAAATGGCAATTCCTGCAAAAATGGACAAAAACAGTGAAATAAACTTCTTCATAACTTGCTTTTTTTATTGTTAGTTGTCTATTAGATATTTTAAGGCCGTACAAAAGGCTGGCTTTACAAAAGACTGGCTTCTCATAAACGACTCAGGTCATGCCAGTTCAGGCTCGACCTTTTAAGGCGGTGCAAAATACGGGCAGGGTGACCTGAGATTTTACAGATTAATTTTGCAAATCGTAATTATATAGTGTGTTTAATTACTGATTTTAAAGAACTCGCTGAAAAATAGTATCTGGTACTTTATTGCATTTGCCCAGTAATTCCAGTCGTGAATGCCGGGGGGGCGGGAAATGTAATCATGAGGAATGTTCCTGTACAGCAGCTCTCTGTGCAAGCGTTCATTCACTTCGTAAAAGAAATCTTCAGTCCCGCAGTCGATAATAATACTGAGCTTATTGGGAGTAAGCAGATGAAGTAAACCCATCACGGTGTTATGCTCCCATCGTTCGGGAAACTCCTGTTGTGTTCCCAATCTTTTGGCAATATCCCAGTTGTCTGGAAAGGGGCGTATGTCAACACCCCCCCGCTCATGCTTCCGCAAGCACCAAACTGATCCTGATTCCGGAAGGCAAGGTACAAACCGCCGTGGCCTCCCATACTAAGTCCGGTTATGGCACGTCCTTCGCGTGATGCAACAGTGTTGTAATTTTATCTATCCATGAGATCAACTCTTCAGCGACAAAGGTCTCATACTTAAAATCAGGATCAACGGGACTGTCCATATACCAGCTTCCATATGCCCCGTCGGGACAGACAATCATCATGTCATGCTTGTCAGCCAGCTCGCTGATTACAGGAAATGCTTTCACCCAGCTGCTATAATCCCCGCTATATCCGTGTAACAGGTAAAGTACAGGAGACGGGGGGGTATCCGCTGAGCAGGAGGTGGGGGGGTTATTATAACCGCCTTGATCTCTTTCTTCATTGAAGGGCTGAACACTTTTACGGTATCTACCTTAGATGCATAAAGTGTTGTAACTGAAAAAAATAGCTGTTAACAACCAGCTTAAATAAAAATTTTTAGACATAACAATTTTTTTTCCCCAAAGATAAGCATTCATCGGTTATCCGGCTACTTTTTCTTTTACAAATCGCAATGTTTATCAGTTGTAAATAAACTTAAACAAAGTTAAAACACGAATATTACAAAAAAAACATGTACATTTGCAGCGTTTTTTTGGGTGTCGGGTAGTAATACCTTATAGAATAGGACTTTACGCTTAAAATATTAAAGCTGAGCTATCCCTTATGTACATTGCAGTACAGCGTTATTGATGTTTTTTTTAGAATTAAAAATTGTAATGTTGTTATGTTAGTCTCCTATTAGAACCAAATCATTGAACAGTATTTAGATCAAGGGTTATCCTTTGTCCTTCTACCTCCGGAATGTGTTCCGCCGAAATTTTAAAAATCGTGTCCCTAATTTTAAGATAATAATCAATAAATTTTCGGCAATAATAAAATTACTCTTGGTAGTTGTCTTAAAAGTGAAGATAGTGTCGCAATAGTATAATTATTATTGTTTTTTTTATCAAGTAAAAAAACTGAAGGTATTCCACAGTTTGGCCTTTATGTTTTTTTGCGATATAATAGTGTGCTGACCAGATGTCTCGAAAATATAACGAAATGTCCGTAATGTGAATTTATTCGAATCATATATAATTCAAATTTTTTTATAAAGTATCAAACAACAAAAAGATGAAAACAAAAAAAATTTATTTTTAACCGCTGCTATTTTAATTAGCGGTTTAGTGAGTGTAAATGAGGTGATGGCTGAAGGAACTCCTGCAAATGCCGACAATGTAACTTTAAATATCAAATTCAAGCCTATTCAAACTATCTTGGTTAATCCTTCCCAAAAGAATGTGGATATTGAGTATTACACTAAGGAT
>JMBV01000585.1_pt1 | contig 10466 bp, 19 predicted proteins | sample 616531 | NCBI WGS metagenome assembly JMBV01 (sample SAMN02727904, study PRJNA239997) | anaerobic digester metagenome | biome: anaerobic digester; isolation source: mesophilic anaerobic digester inoculated with municipal waste water sludge... | place: Germany: Bielefeld University, CeBiTec ... | reverse complement strand
CACAAGATTCTAGCGCCTTCCGAGTGGGGGGCGCTTTTGTTATGCCCAGGAGGGAAGGAGGTGGGTTGCGTGGCCGAGTTGACGGCGAAAGAGCGGGCGGCCGCGAAAGGTTTCTCTGTGATCGAAGGCGGCAGGCGCGGTTTTATCGTTGACGGTATCAATTGGGGGCATGTTGGCGATGTGCTCCGCAGGCGGCGGGAGGTGTATAAGATCCCTTTGGCAGAACTCGCTGAACTCATGGAATTGCCCGTGGAGCGGCTGGAAGCCTTCGAAAGAGGGGGGGAGATCACGCAGAGGAACTTTTGTATTCGGTATCGTGAGACGCTGGAGGCGGCGCGAGAGGCTCGCAGATAAAGCCCAGGTATAGGGGCGGTTCGGAAAGTATAGAGCTAGGCTCCTGGCACCGTGCGGGGAGGTTAGTATACGAAACTCCCGTCTGAGGCATTGAGGGGGGTGCAAGTGATGGCTGAGGCCCATCTGATTGCTTACGAGTGCCCGAAGTGCGGCAAGAGGACAAAGGCCCTGCCCAGGGCAGTTATCTGGTGCCCGTGTGGGCGAAAGATGAAGCAGAAGAAGCCCGGTCCTTCCGAGAGAGGCCGGGCTTAGTTGTAGGCTATCACATCGACCCGGCGCGGAGGTGTCATATTGGCCTTGTTGGGGGGGACTGGTTATTTAGTTACTCCGGATATTATCGTAGCCCGGATTCCCCCCCTAACAGACGAAGAGCTAAATGAGGACAAGCTTATTGTTTCAGAGACAGACTCCGTGGCGTTAGCGACGCCTCTCAGGGGCAAGAACTTCGACAACCCGCGCGCTATCTTGCATGCCAGCATCTCTTGCAAATGGACAATGCGGAGCGACAGAGCCCAAAATACACGGACAGAAGCGTTGAACTTGATTAGAAACAGAAAAGGCAATACTCCCCCATATAGTCGCCGTGACAATGGAGCCAATGCCGACGAGGATTCAATCCTTGGCTTTGGGAACAGGCGATTTAGACTGTACATATCATGGAGCTCTCTACGAACTACATGAAGCAACTAAAGACAGCCAAAAAGAAGACCAGCTGGAAGTCTTAGAACAACTTATTGCTGGACGTAGACTGCGGGATATTAGCGATTTGCCTCTTGACCTAGCAGTATAGGAATCGCCCTAAATATTGATGCAGTGCCGATAGTATACCCTATAGGCACCTGACTGGTATAATAGTGCCGAATAGTCACGAAAAAAAGGAGGAAGGCCTGATGACTATCGGTACTAATGGCGACTTCAAAACGCACCTTGAATCCAGAGGGCTTTCGCCCCCCCATACCATCCGGGCATTCACATCAGACGTTCGAGGCTTCGAAACCTTCCTCGCCGGAGAGCAGCCCACTGAGGATAGAGCCGAGGCCTTTCTTGCAAATGAGAAGAGGCGGGGCCTATCGAACAAGACCTGCGCCCGCAAGCGCACTTCGCTTCTTGCGTATGCTCATTTTTGGGCAAGTCTTGGAACCTTCCCTCGATCAGGCCGGAGCAGAAGCTCCCTGAAGCGCTCTCCGAGGTGGAGGCGAAGGCCGTTTTGGAGGCCGCTAGGCACACCCAAAACGGCGAAAGGGACAGGCTTATAGTTGAGCTCATAATGCGGACCGGTCTTCGTTCAGCGGAGCTTCTAGCGCTTTCCGCCGACGATATCTCCGACGAGGGCCCAATCATGTGGGTCTCGGTGGTCCAGGGGGGAAGGGTTCGAAGGACAGAAGAATCCCTATCGTCTCTAAGAGCCTTCAGACGTCGCTTAAAAGATACGTCAAGGGCATGGCTCCGCTAGATCCTCTCTTCCCCATGAAGTCGCGGAACCTTCGCAAATTGGTTGCGCGGATAGGGCGCGAGGCGGGGCTTTCAAAGCGGCTCCATCCCCACATGCTTAGACATACCTCCGCTACTATGTATCTTCGCAAGGGAGCCAACCTTGAATCGGTGAGAAAGACCCTGGGGGGGCATGAATCTCTTTCAACGACTCAGAAGTACTTGGCCTTGACCGATGAAGATGTGGCCAGGGATCTTGCTAAGGCTGCATGGTAGAAGGCCAATAAAGCTTTGAAAGGGGGGGAAGTAAACTGTGAACAAGCGCAAAACCTTTCTGTTTGCCGTTCTGGCAATTCTAGTTTTGGCATCAGGTGTAGCTGGAGCACAGTTCCAGCTTTCGCCATGGGAGAAGGACGCATTGAGCAAAACTCATATCATAGTCGATGGCCAGGAGGTCCCGATCTACTATGGCGGGCCCAAATACTACATAACTGACGCTAACGAATTTGGCCGCAAGTATCCGCTCTTTATAGACGTGAAAGACAACGTAAAGAATAAATTCATAGGAATAAAGGATAAGGTCTACAAAGCAGAGTTCTCCAGCTCAGCCCCTGATATTGCGTCCATCGACGAAAACGGCATAATCACCTTCTGGGAAGAAGGAGACGTCATTTTCACGGTAACTTTGGGTGATTCCTCTGCTCTCATTCCAGTACAAGTATTCGAGGGGGGGCCCTTCATCATTGATATGCTAGAGGATATTCTCCTTGAGGATGTCGTAGAGCGCCTAGGCTTTCCGGATAAGCGCACTTCTGTATATATTAAATGGCCTGATAGGTCGGCGGTTCTTGACAACATATTCTATAGCTTCGGCGGCACAAACGATATTACAGTCGAGCATTGGCATTATGATGAGTACCCCACGTTGTATTTCAGGATCTTTCGTAACAGCTTTCTCCGTGGGGGTAAATAATGCCGGTTGGGATTGCGGTTATGAATCATCTGTCCGATACAACTTGGGGATTCCCTTGTTTTAGGGGGGGAGTAGTTAGGTGGGGGGGCAACGCCATAGCTCCATTGCCCCCCCAAGGACTGGTGAGTAGTGGCAAGTGAGAAAAGGAGGCATCGAAAGGTGAAGGCTAAATTCACGCTTATCAGGCCTAAGGAAGAGGGCAGCGATCAGGCCGAGGTGGAAACCTTTGAAATAGCGAACATCGAACACATTCCCCCGAATCGGCGAGATGATCTTCCATGGCGGAAGGGACTTTCGAGTATTCGAGGTCACCTGGAACTTCGATAAGGAAGAAGTATTCATCGGGGGGGCTCGCTTTTGATCCCGGAATATCGCGTTTGATTGGCGCACGTTGTTAGCATTAAAATGTAACTACTCGGAATGTTTATCAAAAGGCAAACACAAACTGGAAATATACTTTCCGAGGAGTGAGAGTGGAAGATGGACGCGAACGAACAGGCTGTGGGGGGGAGTGGCCGGGAGGTTGTTCGGGTCATCGACCAGGTGAACCTTTCGGAGCTTTCGTCTGCCATGACCAGGATCTCCGAGTTTCAGCGCCTGGTTCAGGCGCGGCTTCGGTCAGGACTTGACTACGGCGTCATTCCCGGCACTTCCAAAATGACTCTCCTTAAGCCTGGTGCGGAGAAGATCTGTATGCTGCTGGGGGGGCTTAGGTCCGAATTCGACATCATGGACAGTGCGCGCGATTTCGAAAGCGGATTCTTCCAGTACCAAGTCAAATGCAAGCTCTATTGGGGGCGACATGTTGATTACAGAAGGGATGGGCACTGCAAACACCAAGGAAACGAGATACCGAGGCCGTGACGCTTATACCCTGGATAATACGGTCCTCAAAATGGGGGGAAGAAGCGGGCCTTGGTAGATGCGGCAAGAGGACAAAGGCCCTGCCCAGGGCAGTTATCTGGTGCCCGTGTGGGCGAAAGATGAAGCAGAAGAAGCCCGGTCCTTCCGAGAGAGGCCGGGCTTAGTTGTAGGCTATCACATCGACCCGGCGCGGAGGTGTCATATTGGCGTATGTAGGGAGGCCCTACAGGCCCAGGGTAGCGGCTGCACAATCGGCCCAGAGGGTGCCCTTGCGGATGTAGCGCCTGACCATAGCCGTTGACTTGTGGCCCGTTTGTTCCATGATGGCCCTCTCGGTAGCGCCGGCCCTGGCTGCTGACGTTGCCATTCCGCTTCTGAGCGAGTGGCCCGAGTAGTCGGAAGGGTCAAGCCCGGCGGCCTCCGCGGACCTCTTCACTATGTTGCTACAGCCCTATCACTAAGCCTTCTCTCTGAAACATTCCCATGACGATCCACGGCCCGAAAGACCGGCCCGGAGGTGATCCCTGCGGCAGAGATCCATTCCTGGACGGCGTGGACGGGGGGGCAGGTTTCTGCCTGACGGCCGTAGGGTATGGGGGGGATGTCCCTTCCTTCGCCTTCCTGATCCGTCTTTGAGCGGCCCAGGTGGACGACCATGCCCTGAATCTCTAACCTCAGATCCTCCACGTCAAGGCTGACTAACTCTGACCGCCTGAAGGCTCCTGCGAAGCCCAGGAGGAGGATGGCGCGATCGCGGAGCCCTATGGTGGTGTCCGGCAAAGCCTTGACCATGGCCCGTATATCCTCCGTCAAAAGTGCTTCTTTCTGATCCTGCTCCGTTCCGCAGGTTCTCTTAATCCCTCCGAGAGTTTCACGTATGAGCGCATGGCCTGTGTCGAACTGGAAGTTGCTCCGCTTATGTGCCTGCGATATGGCTGTGAGGCGGCGCTGAAGCGTAGAAGGCTTATAACCCTGTCGGGCGAGATCCGAGAGGTATAAAGAGACCGTCTGAGGTGCGGCAGGCATGGCCTGGAGGCCGTGGCCCTCGGCCCATTCGATGAAGTGCCTCATATCGGAGCGGTAGGCCCTCAGTGTATTCTCTGCCCTGGCATTCTCTATGTAGCCCTTCGTGGACTCCAAAAGCTCCTTTGAGACTACGGGGGAGGTTCCCTTCGACCGGTTGAAGGTTCGCCATTCTGGTTCCCTCCGTTCTGACTTCCGATAGTCTTATATTATCGGAAGCTAGGAATAGCATACCATGACTAGTTATGAGCTGTCAAGGGGGGGAGAATTGACGAGACAAGACGACTCATGCTATGCTATGAGTAGGAGGTGTATGACGGATGGAGGAACTGCTCACAATTGAGGAAACTGCCGATTACCTGCGCGTCTCTGTTTCGACCGTTCGGAGGATGTTGAACGACGGCCGTCTGAAAGGTGTGAACATCGGTAGGCAGTGGAGGATTCCGAAGGAAGCCCTGGCCGAACTGACCCGCCCGGGAGGGACAGACAAGCAGGAGATCCGCAATGCGTGGTATTTGAAGCAGTTGGCGAACCTTGTTGTCGTGGAGACGGTGGACGGCAAGTTAGGCTGTTTCCATGTGGCTCCTTTCAGGAACGTTGACCTGGAGGCCCTCAGCCCTTACAAAGGCTATCATCCCAACGAGATCGAAAGCGCTGTGCCTGTCGCAGACTACGTTCTGCCCTTCTATGGACTACGGAGGGAAGCCCGGTGACGGACTACAGGGGGGGCCGAACGGATTCGGGATGAGATCCTAGCCGAACGAACGGAATCCACAAAGGCCCTGCTAGGAGGCTTGCCAGAAGACCCGTAGGCCGGCGCAATTATGGGGGGGGTATGTGTCCTATGGGGCAGGCTGCAAACTCCTGCCCTGTGCGGCCCTGGAGGCCCGTTTCTGGACGGTTAGCTGTAGAAACTGAACCCGTGGCCGCTGTGGCCGAATGCGTGGCCGTGGCCATGGCCGTGGCCGAAGGAAGCGCCTGCTCATACGTCGAATATTGGCCCGTGGCCGAGTGGCGGCCAATGTGGCGGCCGATGGAGGATTAACATGGACTGGACGACGGTTAGAGAGTTAAGTGAGCGCCTGGGCGTTCCAGAACGAACCCTGCGGCGTTGGATCGAGTTGCATGGTCCATTCATAGGCGCGAAGAAAGAAGGCCGTAGGCTTCTCATTCCCATTGAATCCGTGGAGGCCCTACGTGAGATCCGGGACCTTTACGCGGACGGCATGACGGCCCAGGACGTAACAGAACGGCTCAGAAGTGACGGCCTACCCATGACTATAGACGTGGCCGATGGAGGGCAGCCCGTGGCCGTCAACGTGGCTGAAGCCCTGCGTAAACTGAGTGAAGCCGTGGCCGTCCCCCCCATGGCCGAGATAGCCGCACGGCAGAACGAGATCATGGAAGCGGTGGCCTTTCTAACGGATGAACTACAAGAAGAGCGCGAACGGTCTCAGGCCCTCAGCGACGAGTTGGCCGCGATCCGGCGCGAGTTGGCCGCAACGAAGGAACCCGGCAGGAGATCCAAGGATCAAGCCGCGATTCTGAAGGAGGTTCGGGCGACTCGTGAGAAGCTGGAGGCCCGACAACGGAAGCAAAACAAGCGGCTGGAGGAGATAGCCGAGTATGTGAGGCCGAAGCCTGAGGAGAAGCGCCGTTGGAAATGGCCGTGGCAGAGGAGGTGATGAGTTGACAAAGAATACTCCTTCATGTTATTCTGACAACAATATATAGACCTGTCAGGATGCCCGCAGGGGGGGTAGTGTGCCCTTTTTGAGAGGTGAGACCATGGCCGTTACGGAGTGGGACTTGGTGGAGTATGGACAGAGACAGCGCGACTACAGGAGAAAACGGCGCTACCCGATACTCGCCATTCGGTGGGAGGGACACAGTTTGACCATAGATGAAGTGATTGAGAACGCGAAGAAGTATTACCCTGACCTGTCTATAAAACCGGCGACTGTCTACAAGTGGGTTGAACGCGAGCTGCTTCCTAGCCCAACAATACAATCGCTGGGCGGGACACAGGGGGGGACCCGTGCCCATTACCCTACGGACGCGGCGGCGCAGATGGCGACGGCGGCCGCTATGATGGAGTTGGACTATAAACAGAAGGAGATAGCTCAGGCGCGTGAATGGGTTCTGAACGGCATTCCTCTTAGCCCAGAAATGAGCAAAGCCCTGGCCGCCTTCGCAGGCCCGAACCCTCCGGAGACCCTGGGACTTCCGGAAAACCTGGAGGGGGGGCGTTCTCTGGCAGATCAAACGGCGGCGGCCTGCGCGGGCGCTTGGACAGAGGCCGCGATCGGCAAGCAGGCGCGAAAGATGCTCCGATGCCTGGGAACCTATGCCCGGCTACTTGCGGCAGCCCGTGGTGGAAGGCATGTTTATTGGCGCATAATCGAGGTCAAGAAGGTGCAAATCCGGCCTGACAGGCTTGAATATATCGTTAGTATTCCGGGCGCTTATCTCGATCCCAGGCATGGAGCTATTGAATGGTTAATGGCCGGACATGCTGAACTACTGAAATGCTATCCTATTGAGCAGTGAAGGCCTAGGCAGGAAGGGGGGGTTCTATCTCCAAATTGGTAATAGCCCCCAGTGCCAAATATCGAATTCCTTTTGAGAAAACACGGACCGGGCAGGGGGGGCCTTACAAAACAGGACGCGAAACCCTCTACGCGAGGGGGGGGTGGGTATGACCGCTAGGCGAAAGCCGGGGGGGCGGTTTTTTTTAATTCTCATTTCTGGAGGTGATGAGATGAAGCCGTCGGAGAAAGCGCTTGAACTGAAGCTGCGAATATGGCAGAACGGCCTGAAACAGCGGCAGGTGGCCGACGGAATAGGCATTCGGGAGGCCGCCCTAAGCGATTACCTTCTTGGCCGCCGGAAGATGCCCAGGGAGACCCTGGCCGATATTGAGGCGTATTTGACTGAGATGGAAGAGGCCGTGTGCGAAAGGTAGGCCCAGGGGGGGTGGGACCGTGTGCGAAAACTGTCGCATAGGGTCGGAAACGGAGGAGAAACCTGCCAGGCGGCGAATGATTGAATGGAAAGTGAAACGCCGCCCTTGTGTTTGACCAGCACAGGCGGCGACAGCAGCATATATGTTGTTTTTTGTTTACGGCCTATTTTATCACGTTCGCCGTAGACATACAAACTCCTTCTTGCTGCTGTTAACTGCTAGAAAGGAGTTTTTTTTCATGGCTGTAATCAAACCTATTAGACCCGTTAACATGGCAGAAAAGGCCGCTGAATATGCCCGCCGGGGGGTGGGCGGTGATCCCGTTACATACACCGGACAGCTCCGGCACTTGCTCCTGCAAAAAGGGGGGGCGAAGTGTGAGGACTCCGGCAAACATCCCAGGACAATGAACGGACTGAATGACGCTTCGGCAGATCCGGCGCAGGTGGCCCGGTGGTGGAGTAGGTGGCCGGAAGCTAACATCGGGATAGTATGCGGTGCTGCTTCTGGCCTTGTTGTCATTGATGTAGACGGCCCGGACGGGGGGGAAGAATCGCTGGAAGCCCTGGCAGCCGAACTCGGCCCGTTGCCGGAGACCGTAGAGGCCCTGACCGGGGGGGAAGGCCGTCACCTGTATTTTAATCATCCTGCGTGGAGATCCGGCCCAGTAATGGAGAGATAGGCCCTGCCCTGGACGTGCGCGGAGACGGTAGCTATGTCGTAGGCCCTCCGTCGTTGCATTACACAGGCAGGCGCTATGATTGGGAGGTGGCCTTCCATCCTGACGACCTTCCGTTAGCCGACTTGCCGGAGGCATGGATTCGTAAACTCCAAAAGAAGGAGAAGGCCCGGAGAATTGACCCAGGGGGGGAGAAGATCCCGGAGGGACGCAGGAATGACACTCTCCTTTCCTTTGCGGGCTACATGCGGCGCAAGGGGGGGATGAGCGGGGGGGACGAGATCAATCCGGCTCTTCAAGCGATCAATGAGCTAAGATGTGATCCTCCGCTGGAGTATAAAGAAGTCGAAAAGATAGCCTACGGGGTTGAACGATATGACCCTGCTCCAACGGCGGGGGATAGACCCGCAGGGGGGAGATGCAGGGAGAGAAGCTGACACAGAGTCAAACTCTTATTCTCCTGGCCTACGATGCAGAACTGTTTCATACTTCGGACGGGGGGACGCATTCGCCACAATTCCGGTGGAGGGGGGCATAAAGAGACCTGGCCCTTGCGGACGCGAGGTTTTCGAAGGTGGCTCCTTCGGCGCTTCTACGAGATCGAGGGGGGGAAAGCGCCGGGGGGGCGCAGGCGCTACAGGACGCGATCGGCGTATTGGAGGCGAAGGCATACTTCGACGGCCCGGAGGAAGTCATACATACCCGCCTAGCAGAAAAGGACGGGAACATCTATGTAGACCTTGCGAATGACGAATGGGAAGTCGTAGAAGTCACGGCGCAGGGGGGTGGCGTGTGATAGATGATTCACCTGTCAAGTTTCGGCGGCCCAAGGGTATGCTTCCGCTCCCCAGGCCGGAAACAGGCGGCAGGATCGAGGATTTGCGGCCCTTCGTCAATGTGCCCGATGAAGAAGAATGGCGCTTGATGGTTTCCTGGCTAGTGGCGGCAGCAAGGCCCTCCGGCCCTTATCCCGTTCTTGTTCTCCACGGGGGGGAGCAGGGTTCGGCGAAGTCAACAACCGCTAAGGTGTTGCGTTCGCTCCTTGATCCTAACCTAGCGGCGCTGAGAACCGCTCCGGGGGGGGACGAACGAGACCTTGCCATCAATGCTAATAACTCCTGGATTCTATCTTACGACAATATGAGCGGAGTTCCGATGTGGCTCTCTGATGCCCTCTGCCGGGTGGCGACAGGCGGCGGGTTCGCTACAAGAACCCTTTACGAAGATGCCGAAGAGACCATTTTCAGCTACATGCGGCCCGTGGCCGTGAACGGCATTGATGAGATCGTGACTCGTCATGACCTGCTTGACCGCTCCTTAATCATTCACTTGCCCGCGATCCCGGAGGAGGAACGGCGGGAGGCTGACGAGTTCTGGGCAGCGTTTGAAGAGGCGCGGCCGCAGATCCTGGGCGCAATTCTGGACGCGGTGGCCGTCGCCCAGGCCCGCCTGCCGGAAACGAAACTAGAGCGCCTGCCGAGAATGGCCGACTTTGCGAAGTGGATAAGCGCCGCAGAACCGGCCCTGCCGTGGCCGATCGGGGGGGATTCATGGAAGCTTACGACGATAGCCGAGCGGACGCAGTGGCCCAGGCGCTACAGGCCGACGTGGTGGCCGTGGCCGTCATGGAGCTTTTGGAGGATGCGGGCGACTTCGAGGGGGGGACGGCGACTGAACTCTTGAACTTGCTGGAATTCTCGGCTCCTGAAGCCGCGCAGAAAATGCGCTCCTGGCCGAAGTCGCCGAGAGCGCTATCTAACCGCTTGCGGCGGGCGGCGACCTTCCTACGACAGACCGGCATTGATGTAGATGTTGACGGACGGGAAGGCGGGACAGGTAGGAGAATAATCGAACTCCGAAAACGCTCTGAGCTGGGATGTGACGCAACGAAAACGCTCTGAGCTGGGATGTGACGCAAAGCGCTTTTTGGGCAAAAGTTTGCGTCACAAGGAAAGCCCAGCTAAAGGGCCGAAATGTGACGCTGTGACGCAAGTGACGATAGTTCTTCCCTTAGGTCTAAAAGTGAAAAAAAGAGAGACAGAGGGGGGGAGACATAGAAAGGTAGGGATTTTAGCGTCACTATCGTCACATCGTCACAAAATAGTTCAAAAGTGCAGGTAGACCGCCCTTTCAAGATGTGACGCAAAATATTAAGATGTGACGCAACGTGACGCAAA
>JMBV01000584.1_pt1 | contig 10471 bp, 23 predicted proteins | sample 616531 | NCBI WGS metagenome assembly JMBV01 (sample SAMN02727904, study PRJNA239997) | anaerobic digester metagenome | biome: anaerobic digester; isolation source: mesophilic anaerobic digester inoculated with municipal waste water sludge... | place: Germany: Bielefeld University, CeBiTec ... | reverse complement strand
CTTGGTGGTATCCTTTCGAGAAGTAGTGGAAAAATCTTTAATTGAGTTTTTCAACGAACAAGATTTAACTTCCTTCCGGAAAATGCCCAGGAATGGCATGAACAGTATCTGTGCTACGATTCATGATATATATTATGCTAAGACCAATTACGAAATTGCCTATAGAATTGTTGTGAAGAAAAAGGTCACCGTTGTCCCAGCGGGTACAAGGGAAAATTTTTACCAACAACTAAAGCATTACTTGGACACCCCGAAGAACGCCATAAACAGCGTCTTGTCCACAGCAAACCCTTACTGAAGGCTTTTTTTTGGCATGGCTTAAAACAACCGGTGAACTTACCGTACCCAAAAGCCATCTGGCAAAGGCAATTAACTACTGCTTAAACCAATGGGATGCTTTAAACACCTTTCTTCTAGACGGTAGAATCCCCATCGATAACAATGCCGCGGAACGTGCGGGAGTCACTTAATACTATGTAGTGGCGTTAGCCTAAATTAAATTGAGATATTCCCGTCGTCCGTCAATTATGGCGTAGATAACCACCAGCTTGTCTCCTTCATTAATTTTATAAAACACAAGATGGCGCTCAACAACCAAAACCCGATAACCCTGTTTCTTTAAAATAGAATACCTAGGCAGGCTTCCTGATTTCGGAAACTCCTGAAGCCGATTAATTGCGCTTTCAATTTTGCCCAAATAAGCTAAAGCCACATCAACATTCCCCCCCGAATCTTCGGCAATGTAAAATATGGCCTCTCGTAACTGATCCTCCGCCTTATCAGTTCTTAAAATTCTATACATCGGACTTTTTTTCTATCTAATAGAGAAGCACGAAGCTGATCAAAACTATCTTGCACAGGAGCAAGACGTCCATTTTTGACATCGTCTTCGGCTTCAGCAAGTGTTCTTAGCAATTCAAGTTCCGATTTCATTTGGTTATACTGCTGTAACCCCCCAATACGACAGTATCTCCCCCCCTGCCATTCACAGTAATTATAACCGCACTTTTTGATTCCCTGCACTGAGTCGAGATCTCGTTATAGTGATTTCTCAAATCGGATGATGGTCTAATTACTTCCACATTAACACCCCCCCGCTTCAGATTGCTTCCTAGACATATTATATCGTTTAATGTCTACGGTTTCAAGATTGCTTTCTCAAAAGCCATTTTCGATGTCAACATTTTTGGGCAAAAATGACCGAAGATAGGATTACGGCCCTGCAACAAACACAGGAGAATGTTTTGTTAAAAACAGCTGCTACGCTGCAAGGAAACGGTATTTTGGCTCTTAATAAGCAATTTTGCCCCCCCTTAACATTGCCTAGATGATATCAGAAAGCCTTCGTTTTACCCCCATGCGGGATTGATGCCCTCGTCATGGGCTTTTCCATTGTTTATTTGTGCCTACGGCCAACCCCCCCCATTCTACCCTCTCTCCCAGATTTGCCCACGGAGACGAGCTTCCTATTTTAAATCAATGCTTCCTATACCTTGCATCTTATCTTTTGATGATCGCGTTGAAGAGTGAAGTGGAAAATAATTTCGAGATGGGACATCCAGCTTGTGTATTGACCAGGGGGGGAAACAGAACAACTGCCAATTCATAGCGAAAATTACAGAAAGTTTTTGCGGGGGGGGTGGATACCTCAGTCACAGGTGGATTCCACGCCTGTCAGAAGTTGCTCAGAAAGAGTGGAATTAAAGTTCAAATTTATAAGCGATTTGCTACTATTAACGGTAGTGAGCCCATAAACAACAGTTTCATAACAGGATGTTTCGAGGTTCGACTAGAACTCTACCGTTGTAATGAGATGTCAGCTCGTTTATATGTACACAAGGGGGAAACATTGATGGATACTAGGATTGCACGCCCAGATCCGAGGAAAGCCAAAGCTGATATTAAGAGTATCCGCGCCCTCTACAAGACACTCCGTTCCATAACCATTGAAAAGGCCGGTACCAAAAGACGCATCTTACGACTAGCAGAGACCTTGCGAAAGAAAACGCTCGTGAGAAATTCGCACAAATGAGGGTTGATGCCCTTAACGAAAACAGGCAACGCATTCCCCCCCTTTCTGCACTCAAACAGGCGGGCTACACAACAGTGGACAAGCTACATGGGCTTTCCGTTGCCCAAATTTCCAACATAAGGGGGTAGGACAGCGGTCCGCCATCAAGATTAAAAGGACAGTGGACCAGATACATGATGCGGTATTCAGCCAAAGTAGGGTAAGAATTGACCCCCCCACAATAGAAGCCGCGAACAAGACCGATTGATCGTGGCACTGCACAGATTAAAAACCAGAGAAGAACCGATAATGCAGGCCCGAAATTTGCTCACTAGATACCCAGGTCTTGCCCCCCCTAACTTGAACAAGGCAAAAAGAATATACGGAGTTTTTGCCTGGCCCCCCTATCTTCGCGCCGCAAAAAAAGAATCATCCCTGATAGCATACGCATATCTAGAGCACCTGATGTTTCTGGGCTTTGAACAAGAAACTTGTGCCATCTTTCAAGCATATCAACAGGTGCTCAGAACGAAAAGCCGCTCGAAGGATGCTTACTCAGATTTTCTCAAAGATCCCGTTCCCTATTACACCCTGTTGGAAAGGTATAAACCGGAGGCCTCCCCCCCTCTTTTTTTCCTGGGGTTTGCCCAAGGGACTGGTGGCGCAAATTGAAGAGTATCCTTTGGATCTTACATATATGAAGTCCCCCTTTGAGGCAGTATCAGATCTTTGGCACTAAGTATTTTCTGCATCAAAAGAAAGCCCTGCTCGGGGATGAAATGGGCCTTGGCAAGACCATTCAGGCCCTCGCCGCTATCGCCGATTTAATGGCGAAGGGCCACACACATTTTATCGTGATCTGCCCCCCCGCCAGTATCCTAATCAATTGGAAACGGGAAACGGAAAAGCACAGTGAAATCAAAGCCACCATTGTCCACGGGCACAACAAGGAGCAGCAATTGGAAGAATGGAAAAGAGATGGGGGACTTTGTGTTACAAATTACGAAAGTGTGGTAAGGGTAGGTGATGGAGTGGATTTTAAGTTTGGAGCACTTATTGTTGACGAAGCACACTTTATTAAAAACCCCCCCTTGGCTCAGCGTACCGTAGCCGCACTAAGTGTGGCGAAGAAGAGCGATCGCATTCTTTTTATGACCGGTACCCCCCCCTAGAAAATAGGTGGATGAGATGTGCTTTTTAACGGAATGCCTACGTCCCGACATTGCCAAGAAGCTGTGCTCCATGAAGACCGTGAACCGTACTCAGAAATTTAAGCAAGAAATCGCCCCAGTCTATTTAAGGCGCCTACGTGATGATGTTTTAGGCGAATTGCCTGAATTAATTGAGGTGGAGAATTGGATCGAACCCACACCCGAAGAATTGAGCGCCTACCGTTCAGCCGTCATGTCGGGCAATTTCATGGCGATGCGCCGCGTTTCCTGGGATGTAGCCTCCCATCGCTCCAGTAAAGCCAAACGATTAGTAGAGATCTGCGATGAAGCCCACGCCAACGGACGCAAAGTACTTGTGTTTTCCTTTTTTTTCTTGGCACCCTCCAGCTTGTCTGCAAACTATTAGCGCAAAGGGCTTTAGGACCTATCACCGGTGGCGTACCAACGGGCCACCGCCAACGCCTTATTGACCAGTTCACCGAGGGGCCAAACGAAAAGGTTCTAGTCTCCCAAATTCAAGCGGGTGGCATGGGTCTAAATATCCAGGCGGCGAGTGTGGTCATTATTTGCGAACCACAAATTAAGCCTTCGTTAGAGACCCAGGCGATTTCACGCTCTTACAGAATGGGCCAGATTCACAACGTAGTAGTGCATCGTCTGCTCTGCGCAAACACAGTTGATGAAAAAAATGAACGAAATGCTCAAAAGAAAACAACTGGAGTTTGATACCTATGCTGACGAATCACTTGTGGGGGGGAAGAAAGCCTCAAAACCCAATCCGAGAATGCTTGGGCGAAAAGATTTGTCGAGGAAGAAAGACAGCGCATCATAGCAATATGACTTATTCGGTTTGACCCCCCCTATCTCGGAGAATATTCGCTTAGTTCTTTGAAAATCAAACAATCTCGACTTCTTAGGCAACCATCATTTCTAATTGGATCTCTTGGTTCAGGCGGCTGAGATAAAATTTAAAGGGTGCTTTGTTTTTTTAGACTGCCATGACGCCGCCGGTGGTTATAGTACTCCATGAACTCACTCACATGCCTATAGGCTTCAGCATAGAATTGAAAATCATGAAGTCTCAGACAATAGCTTTCAAAAATCGAATGGAAAGATTCGATATGGGCGTTCATATTCGGCATGTTAACGGGTGTGAGTAAACGGTAGCGCCGCACAGCCGTTCCGGAACACATTAGAGGTGAACTGCGGCCCGTTATCTGTTCGCAATATCAGTTTTGTTATTCCCCCCCTTGCCATAATTGCCTGTTTTAGAGTCCTAAGGGCATTCAACCCCCCCAAGGCCTTAAGGCCTGTATGGTGGCCTACGATGCAGCGGTCATAAACATCAATTATTGATATTATGAAAAAGAACCTGTCGAACCCCCCCGCAATGTAGCCATATTTAAGTAATCGGTCATCTTGCGGTAACCCCCCCACGATGGCCATTTTAGGTGGACCTTATCGATAATTTCCATAATTGCAAGGTTTGTCAGACTTTCACCGTGATTGGGATTGTCTTGTTCTCGATTTAATTCGCAATAAGCACTGCTACGGTTAACCTTAGCGAGCTCGCATTGGCGCTTTACGGACAGTGCCCCCCCGTCATCTGCGGAAACCGGTGCGATGCGGTCCTTGTGGTCCAAAGATTTCGTCAGATTTTTTTTAAGCCAATCCCGTTCCACAACGAGCTGGCCGACTTTTTGCTGAAGCATAGCAATTTCTCGTTCTTTTTCCACCAGAATTTTTCTTGCTCCGATGGAACCTTTTTGAATATTTCCGCCACTCTTTCTTAAAATTGCTTTTGCCAGCTACTCAACGTGGGCGGTGCCACCTGGTACTTAGCTGCAAGCTCGTTTGGGGTGTATTGGCCACCGAGGAGCCTAAACCCGGCACTATAGGTATTCTTTTTTTCTTTTCATGGTTTTATTATATTCGGTTTTCTTGGGTTTTGCACGTCTCATTTCCTGGGGGGGCATTATAAAATTACCTCTTTCACCATCTTAAGAGACAAAGGCCGCATATCTTCAATTGCTTAGCTCGAAACGTACTGCTTCCCATGCCTCAAGGTTGCCGTTTATAACAAGCTGCCTACCAGCGCACAAAGACCTCATCGAAAGGGGGGGGTTCGCTGCACAAAGTATTTGCCGCGCACTCCGCGTTCACGTTCAAAACGGGTTTGGACCAAGCCGAATTCGGCCAGCAGGCACTGCATAATTACGGAATAAAGAGTGTAGCCAAACCAGTATCTCTCTTCTTCTTCATTCTTGTCACGGTCCAGCAGCAGCGGATAAATGTCGAGTATTTTGTTGGAATAAAACCCTATTTCCCGCTCTTGACGACCGAACTCAGCTAACAGCATAAATACGTAGCGGTATAAGAATTGGGGGGGAAAGGGTTCATGATCCGGTTCATAACCCAAATTATAAGTTACGATGTAGTTCCACAACAGCACGTAATAATTTTCCGTACTGGAACCGCACAGGAATAATTCGCCTGATTTAGTCAAACTCAGCGCATTTTTTTCTCACCTTAACTAGGCGCATCACTTTGGCTAGATCGTGCAGTGTGGCCACAAACCAAGCGTCCGCCTCACGATGCACATCCTCGCGGCGCCAGTCTGCCTGCGCGTAATCATAATTAAGCTCGTAAAACAACCTCTTAACCAGTTTCACGGGCAAATTACCCTTAGCGGTAAGTTTCACCGGGCCTTCCGCCTGCAGAATCCGCAAGAAATCGGTAAAGAGTTGCAGCAAATGGGTGGAAGCGGCCTTTTCCGATGCTAAGAGGGGATTAAAGGCGATAGGCCGCTCAAAAGGCAAGAACTCGTGATTGAGCCGGTATAAAAGATGGGGAACGTTTTCTTGCCCCCCCAATGGCAATTTGTGTTTAAGAAAGAGGTTGATTCGCTCCTGTTCAAAGCGACCGGTAAAACCCATAGAACTGCCCCCCCAAATAATCATTTCACTGTGTTCCGGATGGGCGGGGTTATGCCATGCCTCTAAGAAATCCATAAATCCGCCGGTGCCTCCCACATCCTCAGGCGGGCCGGCCTCCCCCCCGCCGGCCACACAATAGGGGAAAGGTCCTTGGTAATTCTCCATAACCTTTTCCAACGTGATGCGCAGCTCCCAATTATCGCCAAAATCATAAACATAGTTAAGCGCCTTGCCGTTGGCAAACAAGTGCCTTACAGAAACCATCTCGCACTGCGCTGTGGTTGTGCCAAAATCATTTGCTCCCATTGATCGGGCACAGCCGGGGGGGGTTTCTCTCATAATACTCGTATTCCTCAATACCTTCTGAATTGTTGGTGTAGCAAGTGGAATCCTGGTCCGTGCTGAATTGGTAGAGGTGATAGTCCTGCCAACCCATTGTGTACTGTATCACCACATGCAAATCAGCTAAAGAAATCCGTTCCGGCACGATCACCCGGCGTGTTACGGTGGGCAAATCGTTCATCGCAATTAGCAGCTGCAAAGCCCGCATCTTCGCCGCCTCCTTTTTTTGTATTAGAACTCAACATGTCCCCCCCTTTGCATCTTACCACTGCAGAGCCTCGCTGCCAATCAAAAACGAGCAAACGGCGACGGCTCCGCTCCCTCTCCTTTAAGCAACCCTTGAAGTCGGCACTTTAGGTGCTATCATTCCGCGAAGCGGCGGATTCGAAACTTCTAACCGCCGAATCCGTTAATGTGTAATATCCTTCCTTGGCGATACCAAATTATCGGTACCGTGGCCGTACGTATCGTGGCGATTTACGAGAGGCGTGAAAACGCGAAAAAAAACAAAAAGGTCATCGTTATCCTCGCCGGTACGAGGGAAAACTCTTACCAACAACTTAAATCTAACCCGCTTCTGCTGCCAAACTGAATTCATAGCGAAACTTCTGAAGCAGTTTTTCGCCCAAATAGCGACTAGAGTGTTCTAGCCGATCGATTAAGACGGCAATTTCGTTTTGTGAAGCAAGATTTGTTTTGCACATCCTAGAACAGCCGTTCCGGTTATCCATGGCTATCCTGTCATTCACGGTCAAGTCTTTCTTACCCCGGGCTCAGGCGGGCAATGGCGCTATGTCCAGGCCGGATCTAAAGGCCGTTACACTCTTCCTCCATTTCGTTCCATAAATTTACTGTTATCATATGATAATGATCCACTTGATTTTGACGACGGATGATTTAACTGTCAATGATTATGTGAGTGGCCCTGAGCCGGACAACAACCCTAAATATAGGGGGGGGATGTTTGGCTCTTTGGAACTACAGTGGAGAATCTTAATCTATCCGTGACTGTGGGCAGGTCGTCTGTATATCTTTTCATGAAGCACAGTGGCCTATGAAGCATCCGTTCAAAGATTGATTAGGTTAAAAGGGGAATTTGAATGGAAACTTTATATTGCCCAAAGTGCGACCGAAATGTCGCCATCCGTATTGAGCCCACCGAAGAAACATACACAATTCGCGATGAAGAAATCACTATTTGCTCCAAAGTTGCCCATTGCCCGCATTGCAGTGACCAGATATTCCACGAAGAACTAGATAATGAAAACTTGAACCGAGTTTATGATGAATTTAGAAAAAGAAAAGGTTTCTTAACACCTAAAAAAAATCAAAGCCATTAGGACGCAATATGGTTTGAGCCAGCGCGCTCTAGGCAGGCTGCTGAAGCTTGGTGAAATCACGATTCACCGCTACGAGAACGGCTCACTGCCAAGTGACGCCCATAATGAATTGCTGATTTTAATTGAAGAGCCCGCCAATGTTCAAAGACTACTGGATCAGGTTGGAAGCGATCTTTCGGCAAAAGAAGAAAAGAACCTGCGGGCAAGATTAAATGACTTGATGTGGACCGATAGACAGACCGTTTTCTTGCGTTCCGCTGAGGAACTGCTCAGTAACTACGAAGCATCCCTCTTTTCAGGGTTTCAAAAATTCAAACCAGAAAAGGTTCAAGAGATGGCGGTCTATTTTGCCACCAACACGGATAATCTGTCCAAAACCAAGCTAATGAAACTATTCTTTTATAGCGATTTTCTCCACTTCAAGCATAACGGGGGGGTATCCATTAGCGGCCTGCGTTACGCCCATCTTCCTTACGGACCGGCGGTCGACAATTTCAACACCCTGCTCAACTGGCTGGAGTGGAACAAATCAATCACTCTAACGCTAACCAATACTGCTTACGAGTGGGAATTGATCACTTCATCCGAGAAGCTGACCGGTGCGTTAAGACGCCAAGAACTGAAAACGCTAAAATCTGTTTTGGATAAATTTGATAAGCTGACCGCAAGCGAATTATCGGATTATAGCCACAAAGAAAAAGCATACATCTCTACCGCAATCGGTGAACTAATATCGTACGAACACGCGCTGGAACTCAGTCTGTAAGCCGAAACCTGCGTAAACCGTTGTAAAAGGCGTGCCCGGCGGATTTCTAGCCGCCTAATGCGCCTTTAATACGTTTTAAGAAGGGGATTAATCACTAGACGAACTAACTCTAGGCTATCCGCTTGCCGGCAAAGGGTCAAGTTGAAGACCATGAACCTCTGCTAGCGGCTCGCCGTAGGCCTCCATATATTTAAGTGAGCCCCCCCTCGTTACCTTTCAAGATTTGGGAAGGGCGTTTGCCCTCCATCGCCTGCGTTAAGATGTATTTCGGCTGTTCTAGCGAATAATCAATCACCCGCGGCACGAATGGTAAATCGAGCCGATTGATAATGCTAACCTCTCGCTCGATGTCAGCCGTTTTCTGCCTCTCCACTTTGAGAAACGCCTTAGTTTCCCCCCCTTGATTTGGTACAACCCCTCGCACATAAAACACATCGTTACCTGCATGGGGGGGGTAGCCTAAAATATCCAATAGTTGGAAGTTTCCAAACTGCAGTGTGAAGGGATCTATCGCTGCCCGCCATTTAGCGGGATATTCAGTAAAAATGACACGCCACTCCATTCCGTAATCAGTTGGGGGGGAGCAAACCACCCGAAAATCCGCTCAAATCAGGGCCAATTGTCGGCACACGGGGCGCTGCGGCCGTAGTACATTGCCTCTAGCGATAATGCTAATCGGTTTATTGAAAGAGAATTATCTGCCCGTTACACATTCGCAGCCCTTAGAAATAGTACGGATTTTGATGGCGGCTGTTCCCCCCCAGATGTTCGTTGCCATCCTATACATTGCTTTAGCATGGATCCGATCATGCCAGAGCAAGCGGCGCAGTACCTTGCGCAATGACCATTGTTCCCCCCCGTAACTGCCATCATAGACTGTGTTGTCTAGATAATGCGGTTTTAATTCCACGCATTCAAGTGCTTTGCAGCGATTTTCCCTGATGTTCGGTAAATTATCCATCGTAACGCCAATTTCACCAACATAATAGTTGGTCACGTTATTCGTATGCTCATACATCTCATTCGCCGTTCTGGGAATACGCCCATAAAATGTCTTTCTTGCCCGTAATGTAGTTTTGTTCTTGTCCGGAACAGAGAGGTACAATTCTTCGAAATTTGCTGCTGATTTAACTGCTAGTGCTTTTAGTTCGTCATATTCCGCGGCAGTCAAAGGAACTTGTTCGGTGGCAAAAATAATGTCCGTATCCGCATCACAAATCTGCACGTCACTTCTTTTGCGTTGCACCACCCGGGTCTGAATTAGTTCATTTTGCGGTGGCGCATGACCCGTTGCCCACAACCGATAGCTTTGCACTTCGGCATTGAGTTTCGCCAGCGCCTCCCCCCCTTCCGTCTTGCCGCGGGCATAGGCACCGGGGGAAGTTATCTGCGTAAATTAAAATCCCTGCGCATTGTATTCAATTACCGCTCTAATTAACTGCACGACCGTAACCCTCTTCGCTGAACTAATATTTTTCAAACGAAACTCCAAGACATCCACTTCGATTTATCTGCGCGGGTCTCATAATTTTTGGGGGGGCGTAGGCTGCAGACCTAAACCGCACTTATGCCACGATAAGATGTGAAAAGAGACTTTTTGCCCTTACGTTAATGACTCTAAAATGGTAGATTTCCAATAAATCCGCACTCAACAGCATCAGGCAGCTTCTAACTTTCATATCAAGACTATTGGGATCAAACAATTTTAAACCGATATTATCCCCCCCGCACATAACCTACGTACAAATGCTCCGGCGAGCAGTTCAAGTGCAGGCTGCGCTGCAAGTCTTCTAAGACATCATCGCGTCCGCCGTAAACCGCGGTGGCGGTGATGCTGAGCACCCTAATTGCTGGGCGTCTCTTCTTTTGGCGTAATAGCTGCCGCGACACATGCGTTCTAAGTA
>JMBV01000583.1_pt1 | contig 10508 bp, 10 predicted proteins | sample 616531 | NCBI WGS metagenome assembly JMBV01 (sample SAMN02727904, study PRJNA239997) | anaerobic digester metagenome | biome: anaerobic digester; isolation source: mesophilic anaerobic digester inoculated with municipal waste water sludge... | place: Germany: Bielefeld University, CeBiTec ... | reverse complement strand
TCCTTGCGGGCAAACTTGTCTGTGAGAGCACGCGCTTCTTCTAGCGTTGCATCTCCTTTTGATTCTGATGAGTACACGCCTGAAATTGTTCTGATTACTGCATTATAACGTCCTGCTACTTTCTCGCACGCATCGGAGATCTCTCCCAGGGTGGCACGAACCCGGGCAGCTTCGATAGAGAGCTGAAGCAGGTTTCCCTTCTTTGTTTCCACACAATGAGTGATGGCGTCGAGTGCTCTACGTACCGCTTCGTTATCGCGGCCTGATTTCAGAGCATTAAGCCTTTCAATCTGTTGCTTGCGAACTTCAGTATTATCCACCTCCAGAATATCTATGGGATCTTCATGATCGAGACGATAACGGTTCACACCAATAATTGTCTGAACATTGGAGTCGATACGAGCTTGTGTACGGGCTGCGGCCTCCTCGATACGCATTTTGGGATTCCAGTTTCTATTGCTTTTGCCATTCCGCCCAGTTTTCTATCTCCTGGATAAGCTCCCACGATTTATCCACCAGTTCCTGGGTAAGTGACTCCACATAGTAGGATCCGGCCCATGGATCGACCTGGCGGGTGATCTGCGTCTCTTCCTGAATATATATCTGCGTATTTCGTGCGATGCGTGCCGAGAAGTCGGTCGGCAGGGCAATGGCTTCATCGAGGGCATTGGTATGGAGCGACTGGGTGTGTCCCAGAGCGGCAGCCATAGCCTCGATACAGGTACGTCCCACGTTGTTGAAGGGATCCTGTTCGGTGAGCGACCAGCCAGAAGTCTGTGAGTGTGTGCGTAGTGCCATCGACTTTGGGTTCTTCGCACCAAAGCTCTTGACGATCTTTGCCCACAGCAAGCGTGCCGCACGCATCTTGGCTATCTCCATAAAGTGATTCATGCCGATGGCCCAGAAGAACGACAGGCGCGGGGCAAATGCATCAATATCGATGCCGGCATTGATACCTGCGCGAAGGTACTCAATTCCGTCGGCCAGGGTATAGGCCAGTTCAATATCTGCTGTAGCGCCTGCCTCCTGCATATGGTATCCCGAGATGGATATGGAATTGAATTTTGGCATCTTCTGTGAGGTAAACTCAAAGATGTCGGCAATGATCTTCATCGAGAATTCCGGAGGGTAGATGTAAGTGTTACGAACCATAAACTCTTTCAGAATATCGTTCTGGATGGTTCCTGCCATCTCTTCCAGCTTTGCACCCTGTTCCTGTGCTGCTACGATATAGAATGCAAGGATGGGCAGTACGGCACCATTCATGGTCATGGAGACCGACATCTTGTTCAGGGGTATACCATCGAACAGTATCTTCATATCTTCCACCGAACAGATGGAGACTCCCGCTTTTCCCACATCGCCCACTACCCTCTCGTTGTCAGCATCATAGCCACGGTGCGTGGGAAGGTCGAAAGCCACGGAGAGTCCTTTTTGTCCCGAAGCCAGGTTGCGGCGGTAGAATGCGTTTGACTCTTCTGCTGTGGAGAAGCCGGCATACTGACGGACGGTCCAGGGGCGCATCACATACATGGTGGAATAGGGCCCGCGTAGATATGGAGGTATCCCGGCGGCATAGTTCAGATGCTCCATCCCTTCTAGATCTTCTTTTGTGTAGACCGGTTTTACCGGAATCTGCTCCGGTGTAATCCAGTCGGCCCTGATCTCATTTTTTTTCAGCCCATCCGGCCACATCGGTCGAATAAAACCGGCTGTTTGAATATCGATATCTTTAAAATTTGGTATCATTGGATTTTGTTTTTAATCATTTTTCTGTCCGCCTGATTATTCAAACGGTTATGACGGAATCATATGAATGCTGCAATAACATTTCCTGCGACCAACAACAGGCTGAACGTCAGTACCAGTTGAGCCGTATGGGTATCAAGAAAACGGATTATGCCCAGATTGTCCATGGTGGCCTTCTTCATCAACCTTATATTCCTTATTGCGAGAGGGAAGCTGAGGAGGACCAAGAATGCGGGGGGGTAGGCAGAATCTGCATCATTACCATAATAGCAATCAACAGATAAGCTGCAAGCAGCATGGTCTGATAACAGATCTGAGATCCTTCAAGCCCCCCCATGTTCATTGCCTGCGTGCGTATGCCTGCTGACTTGTCCTGCAGCATATCCCTGGTGTTGTTGGCATGCAGTGTTGCCACTATAAGAAGTCCGACAGGAGTGCTCACAGCGAGCACCAGCCATATAATCCGGGTAGTCATAACATACGCAAGCCCCAAAGCTATAGCCAGTCCGTAACAGATGAAGATAAGCAGATCTCCCAGTGCTATATACTTGAATTTGTAATAGAACGTGGAACTGATTACTCCGATAGCTCCAATAACCAGTAGCGGAAGGCCTGTATTAACCAGGAGGAAGATTCCAATTGCAATGCCGGCAAAAAGTAACGAATAACCATAGTAGAGAACAATCTTAGGCTTAAAGATGCCCTGCACTATTAACCGTGGTGGGCCTGTCTTCTCTTTTTTTGTCCACGCCGCTGCACATAGTCGTGATACTCACCTATCAGGTTTCCCGACAAGTGAAATATTACGGCACCGATAAGCCCCCCCAGTATACCAAGTCCCCCCCACTCTACCTCAGCGACCTCTCCTCTTTGAAGAGATAAAACACATAGGAGGCTGCTATAAGAGCCGGTGAGGCCGATGCAGGTACTGCCCACGGGTGAGCTACTATGATCCACTCTTTTAGTTTCGGCATTTTGTAAAATGATCGATTGTGAATTGTCTGTCTATAGTAGTTTATTATTAAACTCTTTCAATGTCTCAAGCACGTTGCTGCGTACATTGATGAAATGCTCAATTCCTACCGCTTTGAGGTCGTCCATGCAGGCGGGAGCACCAGCCACCACGAACAGCTCTTTTCCATCTTTGAGCAGGTTATAAGCTTCGGGTGCGAGGGTGGCATACTCATCATCGGAGGAGCAGAGCACCACAAGATCGGCGCCTATTTTACGGGCGGCTTTCACGCCCTCCTCCACCGTGTTGAAGCCAAGGTTATCGATGATCTCATAACCGGCACAGGCAAAGAAATTGCTCGAGAATTGAGAACGTGCAAGGCGCATAGCCAGATTACCGATGGTAAGCATAAATGCTTTGGGCCTTTTACCACTAAGTTCAGTTGCAAGTCTCAGTTCGTTGAAAGCATCGGCCAGGCGTACGGAGTTGAGTTTCTTTAATTGTGTATGAGAACTGCCGCTTCCACAGCCGCAACCGCTATCCTCTGTATTATTCTCAATCTTATCACTCATCAGTTCTGTGAAATTTGGATACTGATTGGTCCCCCCCAGCAGTATCTCTTTTCGACTCGCAAGAGCGTTGAATCGGGCTTCCGCCGAGGTGTTGACAGCATCCTGTACGGTCCCGGCCTTCAATGCATTGTAGAAACCTGTATCTTCGGTTTCGAGAAACAGTTTCCAGGCCTGCCGTGCCAATGATGCGGTAAGTGTTTCTATATAGTAGGAACCTGATGCGGGATCGGTTATCTTATCGAAATGGGCCTCCTCCTTGAGCAGCAGCTGCTGGTTCACGGCAATACGTTTGGCAAAAGCAGAGGGCGACTCGAATGCCTCATCGAAGGGGCGGACTGTGAGTGAATCTACCGCACCAATGGTTGCCGACATGGCTTCCGTTTGAGTACGGAGCAGGTTCACATAAGGATCGTAGAGCGATTGGTTGAAACGTGAGGTGGTAACGTGTATATTCATTTTCGCGGCGCATCGGCAAGTGCCGTCGGCTGCTTTATTGTCGCAATCGTGCTGGCATGGTGGCTTATAAGCATTCACAATCTCTGCCCACAACCAGCGAGCAGCGCGGAATTTTGCTATCTCCATGAAATAGTTGGAGCCTACGCCAAACTTGAACTTTATCTTTTTGGCAGCAAGTGACGGCTCAATTCCGTTTTCTATCAGCTTTGACAATACCTGATTCCCGTAGGAGAGGCTATAGCCCAACTCCTGGTAACTATAAGCCCCGGCATCGTTCATCCTGTCTCCGGTGACCGTGATTGCACGGTATCGCGGAAGCGGAGCGGTGATTTTCACTATTTCCACCACCTTCTCTGCCCAGTTGGGTTCGTCAACTCCTTTCTTAAGTATCTTTCTGAAGGGATCGAACTCTATTGAGCCAAAGCAATCCATCAGATTCAGGTTCTGCGCACCCACATAATCAACTACCAGTTCAGCCAGGCGAATTGAGTGAGAGATACATGTCCTGAAGTTAAGCTCTACCTTGTCCGGGGGGGCAATCCCTTTAGCAATATCTCCAGATTTTGAGCAGACAGTTCATTATCGGGTAGGTGAAAGCCGAATGAGGTGACTCCCCCCCTTTCAAGCAGCGAAAGTGCCTTTTTGTTGGCTTCGGCAAAATCTTTCACGTCAATTTCCTGACGTACATACCATACATTATCCTTTCTTGTACCACGTACATAGGGAAATTGACCCGGCAGGCTTTCGGCTGCAAGGGACCCTTCTATATCCTCAGCACGATAAAAGGATTCACATCAAACCCTTCATTGGTTTTCCAGACCAGTCTTTTACGGAAGTCAGCCCCTTTCAGGTCTTTTGTGATAACTTCCATCCACTCTTCAGTGGAGACGGGAGAAAATTAGCGAAAAGTTTCTCTCTCTGACTACTCATACATCTACTTTTATTTATTATTTTCAGGTTTTTCCTGTAATTTGTTTTGAGGTTTTTAAAGAGTACAAAAATAGATTATTTTGCGCTCTTTTAAAAGAATTTACCGGCTTATTACAACTTTTAAGACGGAGGTTACTGGGTGTTCTTCAATTCGATCAGTAGCCCGGTAATTTTTTTCTGTAACAGCCTTTACATAGCGTTCACCCTTTTCGGCTGTCGATTTCTTGGGGTTGCCGATGCCGGTATCCGACGAGATCTCATCCCAGTGCCGGGGCATCCACCTGTTTACTATTAACAGCAGCTATTCTGCCTGGCCTCACCGCACCGTCTCCAGCCCTCTCCATAGACACCAGCTCGGATGGTAGTGTAGCATTACCGATGTCTCCTGTTCACCCGCATGATCATCGGGTTGCTCTTCGAAAAAGCCACTTGTAGGAACAACGGAGTACCAGTCCACCACAACGATGCGGATATCGGGATATTGCATGGCCAGATCACGCACGTAGGGCTTGAAGGTGTTTCCTCCATGGCCGTTTATGATCATAAGATCTTTAAAACCCTGAATATGGAGTGATGTCACGATATCCTGCAGTACGGCCTTCTGTGTCTCGCTCCGCGTGTGAACACAGAAAGGCTTGTTCCATTGTCCCGTGTTTTGTGAACCTAAATAGACGGGTGGCATTACCATACATGTAAGCCCCCCCTTCTTGTATGCTTCTTCAGCACAATCGCAGGCAATCTCGTAAGAGAGGATGCAGTCGGTCAGATAGGGCAGATGGTAGTTGTGTGGTTCAACAGCTCCCCCCCATGGGAGTATGGCAATGTCGTACTTGTGTTCCAGGACTTCTCCATAGTTTGTAGCAGGAATACGAAGAAAACTACTTTTTGGCATAATGAAATAATTTAAATTAACTACATAGATATCAGTCCGTTACGGATACAGTAGAAAGTAGTCCCGATACAGTTTTGATACCTGTTTTGGCTATAATATTCTTGCGATGTGTTAGTACCGTATTGTGACTGATATTGAGCTTCTCCGCGATCTCCTTATTTAATAATCCCTGAACGATTAGCAAAAGTATTTCTGTTTCCCGGCTTGTAAGGCGGTGGCCGTTACCATTCTGTCTGACGGCATTCTCATCGGTTATAGCGTTTTGCAGTTGACGTATACCAGATGAGTTCAGTTCATTAAGTTTAGGGAGGAGAACCTTATCGCGCAACCTGTTATGTACCGCGAGATCTTTCTCAAATGAGTGAATTGAGAAGATCACTGCATAGCTGAGATTTTGATTATAATCCTGCGAAATGTGCTTTATAAGAATGTTCTTAAGGTCATGAAGCAGATCGTCAGGAAAATCATCATCGTAATTGTCGATATCGCTAAGATAATCAGTCATCTTTTGCTTGAACTTCAGAAACAATGTTTGAAGCATACCCAGCTCTTTGCTTTCAGAGCCGCTAAGGGCGATAAACGCGTTCAGGTGTTTCTCGATATTGGGGACTAGCTCATGGATATAATTATCAACTGTATGGCGGAAATAACTTGCTATTGACTCCGCATCGAAAAGCGAAAGTGATGCATCGGGGATATAGGTCTCATCGAGATAAACATTAAGAACAGTCAGAATAAAATCGGGGTTGAGGCGGTGTTCCCTACAGAGGTCGCCCACACTCTTGTCACCAACACCTAAACGTATTCCAAAACGGTTCAGTACAGGGATCAGTTCATTGTGCTCCGCAAGCACGTCTGCCACAACACTATGTTTATTCAACAATGACACCAGGATTCTTAATTTTTTTGATTTTGACCTGTCGGCAAATTTACTGCTGCGCCTATGCTCCTGATAAAAGTGACGGAAAGTATCCACAGGATGGAGAATAAGCATCCGTGGCCCTGCGGCACGCATAACCTCTTTGATCTTCATGCGCATCTCTTCCTTGTAACAATGTATCGGGCACATGGCACAGGTGGGTTTTTCTTCACCATAAGGGCAACGCTCCAGTCGTTGAAACGCGTACAGGCGCAGGCTTTCACACTCCCCCCCACACAATTTCCCATTGCCGGAGTGTCTGGATCGGCAATAGATCGCGATCATTTTGCTGACAACCTTTTTTTTCTCCTTCGTTCATTAACCCACAATTAAGCGAATTGTAAAAGTAGCGATTTTCTTTTTCCTCGCCAAATTACATTGCTGTTTTCATCTTGGGCTCGCCCGTTATTAACAGTTGCTGGAATGGATAAACAGGTCAAAAGTGAGGAAGATATTACCGTTTGGAGCTATCGCTCTGCAGTTGTACCGTGCGCATCTGCCTCAGAATATGTGCCTGCCGTTGTTTGATATATGGAGAAGGAGCTTTGGAGCTAAATTTCAAAGGGTTGGGCAGTGTAGCCGCAATCAGTGCCGACTGGCTTTCCGAAAGTTTTGCGGCGCTGGTACTGAAATGTTCCCTTGCCACAGCTTCGGCGCCATACACTCCTTTACCCGTTTCCATGCAGTTCAGATAGACTTCCAGAATCCGGTCTTTCGGCCACAGAAGCTCTAAAAGTACTGTGAAGTAAGCTTCCAACCCTTTTCTGAACCACGATGAGCGTGGCCATAAAAAGAGGTTCTTTGCCGTTTGCTGGGTTATGGTACTTGCGCCGCGTGCTTTTTTTCTGGTTTTATTCTCATCTATCGCTTTCGTATCTCTATTCTGTCGAAACCTTTGTGTGAATAAAACCGTTGGTCTTCCGATGCTATCACTGCCCGTTTAAGGTTGTCGGAAATAGAATGGAAAGATACCCAGCGATGTTTTATCCGGGGTTTCTCACCCTCCGCCACAGATTGAACGGCTCTGATGACCATGAGAGGAGTAACATATACCGGTACAAACCTGAAGATACCCACTCCTCCGGCAGATAGAATAAAAAAAACCACAAAAGCAGTTTACCGAAAAATCGAAATAGTTTTTTTCATTGTTCACCGTCCCACGTTATTAAAGGGTAGGACAAAGTTAGACAAATTTTTTTTCCTCACCTGAAACAGCAATATATTATTTAAAATGATATGTTTGAATACACTACTAACAGTCTCTTTCATTCCATTCGGGCCAAGCTGTTGTTGATATTTGATAAATTGTAAATAATCATTTTTTTTATATTCATGGCTTTCGCAACAGATTCATGTATTGTGAAATGTTGATTACCGATTGTTTTATTTTAGGGATTATTGCCTTTTCTTTGTCAAGAGATATACTCCTCCCGGTTCTTCTTCGATATGATAATTACGGTTCAGTTCAATGACCCAGCCATCTCCTTTTATACTGTCTTCAGTGATCTCAAGCGGCTCAGGCACAATTACCCAGCGCCAGTCGGTTCTCAGGAGAGCTCCTCCCCTTTCCACGGTGAGTATGCCCCAGTTGTCGCTAATCTGAACGGTTGGATATATTGTACCCTCATCCTCATCGAGAGGAATAAGATTTTGTGGGTTGAACGACATGTTCATCTTCTCCAGCCTGATCTCAAGATGGGGGGCTGATCGAAGAATTTCCTCCGGTAAGTATCAAGAAGAGCGCTGTTTGATATCTCTCTTTCATCTCCTCATCAGCAATAACCTCTACTTTGTAATCTTCAGCTACCTGCTTTACATATGACTGCAGCAATATGCGCATATCCATACCAAATGCATCTATAAACAGCTCTGTAAGATTTGTCTCCATATCTACTTGCCTGTTCCAGTTGTTGTCTTTCCGATATAGAAAGAAGCCATATAACGGCACTGTTTCATAGGCGAACGACCGCACGAAAGTAGGTGTCTTTTTGAACGCGCTCAACCGGTTTATCAGGTATTGCCTCCATTGCCATTTGTCCCGGCCGCTCATCATCTGCCCTGTATAGGTAGCAAGCCCTTCGAGCAGCTCCAGGTTGTTTTCAGACGTCTCGGAGCCTCTGTAAAGAGTGTGGCGGAACTTTCTGAAAATAAGAGCATTCCGCAGATGCTCCAAAGCCCTGTTGATCCTCCCAGATTTGAGTGCTGCCTCCAGGGCAGCCAGCTCAAGACGCAGGTACAACCTCCCATCTTTTTGATCGAGATGGATATTTTCTTCTCTCCGTGTGCGAAAACCGAGGGCGGGTTGGGCAACATGAAACAGTTCATGAGTGATAAGATCGATACGGTCGAACCTGTTTTCGGGCAACGGAAGCATTATCATGGCCCAGTGCATGCCACCCCACTCGACATCGGTGTTGGAAAGTATTACATCTTTTGGTAATATGCCCCCCCTATAGATGCTTCCATGGGGCAGTAGAGATCGCCCCCCCTCATCGGGCCGGTTGGTATAGATCTCCCTGGTAACAGGATCGACAAACATGATGGGACCATATATATCCTTGTCCCAAAGGGCTTTGTGTTTTAATGTTGCTTCCGCAACCTGCCTGAAACATAAAGATATTGAGTCCGAAGAGTACTTAAATGCATAAAGTGGTTCAGCTTCAGTACCCGGGTCAATGGATTTTTGAGTTGTAATTGGCCACCCGGCAAGGTTTCCCGTTGGAGGTTTGCTACAATGTTCCACCGGCTGCTGGAGCAGAGAAATATGACTCACATAATAAAGTGCAGCAGCTGTAAAGAGTCCCGCAAACCATATGCCTGTTAGATATTTCATTTCTCTGCTGCCTGAATTGGTGTTTTATTTACTCTGCATTACTCTTGCCGATAAGCGGGTAACCCATTTACGGGGAATGAGACGAATGCCAAAAGGGGGGGCTATCTTGTTTGCAGCACCATGAATAACCACGGATTTACCTTTCATCATTGCCCTGTATCCCAGTTCTGCCACCTCTCTTGGATTGGCAATTTTCACGTTCTTCACTAATTGAGATGCATGCATCTTAGACTCATCCCCGAAATTAGTTTCGGTTGGGCCGGGACATAGCGTGGTAACTGTGATGTTGTCCCTCTTCAGCTCATATTCCAGTGCTTCTGAAAGCATGAGAACAAACGATTTGGAAGCGAAATAAACCGCCATCATGGGTCCCGGCTGGAAAGCGGCAGTTGATGATACGTTCAATATCTTACCCCTCTTTCTGTCTCTCCACTCCTGCACGAAAAGGTGGGTCAGGTGCGTAAGGGCGGTTACGTTGAGAGCGATCATCTTCTCATAGCGCTCCCAGGGTGTACCGGAGAAAACGCCATAATCGCCGAAACCGGCGTTATTAACCAGATATTCGACTTCAATCTTTTTCTCTTTCAATTCGTTGAATAACTCCTGTGCAGCTCCTGACAAAGAAAGGTCTTTAACGATAATATGCACGGAAACAGCATACTTAGCCTCCAGCTGCTCTTTCAACCGCATCAATCTATCTTCGCTTCGGGCAACTAGTACCATATTACAATCCTTCTCCGCAAAAAGAAATGCCATCTCTTTCCCGATACCTTTAGATGCACCTGTAATTAAAGCTGTTTTTCTCATGAACTCAACTATTTAGAACAAAATTAAACTTTTTTTTCATGTAAGTCATATATACGGATATTTTTGATGAAAACAAAAGCATTGCAGTAATGGAAGATACTCTTAAAAAGAGCCTTCCGCAGTGTATTTCTGAAATAATTAATTAAACTGGGTTCTAATTGATGTGACGTACTCTGATTGTGATAACCGGAGTACGTCAGTTGTATTAAAAAAAAGGCAAAATAAGGCAGCAAAACAACGGGTTATAACTGATTGTTATAACTGGAGTACGTCAGTTTATTAAGAATTCACAAAAATGCGGGAACAGTTTTTATGCCCCGAGCATGTGGTGGCACACATTGTTGCCGGAATTATTTTACTCAAAGCATAGTTTTTTTTACTTAGAGTATAACTTGCAA
>JMBV01000582.1_pt1 | contig 10508 bp, 15 predicted proteins | sample 616531 | NCBI WGS metagenome assembly JMBV01 (sample SAMN02727904, study PRJNA239997) | anaerobic digester metagenome | biome: anaerobic digester; isolation source: mesophilic anaerobic digester inoculated with municipal waste water sludge... | place: Germany: Bielefeld University, CeBiTec ... | reverse complement strand
GATACAACATTTTTTTTCCCTGTTTCATAGTTTTTGATAGAAATATTGAATATATTTGAGAGATCAAGAAGATCGAGATGTATTAAGCAAATTATCTCAAAAAAAAGCGCGTTTATTTTGAGTCACCAGCTGATAAACTAATTGTTTACTTAAGTAATAAATTAGATTATTACATGATTTCTGATGATAAATTTGAAGAATATGAGTTCGATGAAAATAAACTATTAGATTTGCGGAGGTTTATAGATGAGTGAAAATATTTTCAATCTAGAGAAATATGATTATCAATTACCTGAAGAATTAATTGCTCAGGAACCAGTTGAACCAAGGGATATGTGTAGGTTAATGGTTTTAGATAGAGCAAAAAGAAGCATAGACCACAAAATATTTAAAGATATTAAAAATTATTTGCAACCTGGAGATCTTTTGGTAATAAATAATACAAAAGTTATACCAGCAAGATTATTTGGTAAAAAAAGAAACTGGAGCTAATGTAGAGGTTCTTTTGTTAGAAAGAAATGGTAGTCAAAACATATGGAAAGCCCTTGTAAAACCTGGTTCTAAAATCAAGAAAGGGAATATACTTCTATTTCCAGACAATATAGTATGTGAAGTATTAGAACATCTAGAAGATGGAACAAGGATTTTAGAATTTAAAGATTCTAATTTCTATTCTAAAATTTATAAATCGGTCAGATTCCATTACCTCCATACATAAAAAAAACATTTAGATGATCCAAATCAATATCAAACCGAGTACGCAAAATATGAAGGTGCTGTAGCTGCACCGACAGCCGGATTACATTTTACTCAAGATTTATTAGAAGAATTGCAAGGAAAAAAATGGAGTAAATATAGCAGAAATTACTTTACATGTAGGTTTGGGAACTTTCAGGCCAGTAAAAGAAAACGATATAAGGCAATATAATATACATGAAGAATATTATAGCGTTTCCAAAGATGTATTAGAGAAAATTGCTAGAACAAAGGCTAAAGGAAAGAAAGTTATTGCTGTAGGAACTACAGTAGTAAGGACTCTAGAATCTATAGCTTTAGAACCTGATAAGTTAGTTGGTAAAACAAAACTGTATATTTATCCTCCTTTTGAATTTAGAATTGTTGATTCATTGATAACAAATTTTCATTTACCAAAATCTTCTTTACTTTTTTTTAGTTTCAGCTTTTGCAGGTTATGATTATATAATGAACGCTTATAAAGTTGCGATTGAAAAAAAGATATCGTTTTTTTTCTTTTGGAGATGCTATGTTTATCATTTGATTAAATAATAAATATTAAAGTTTATTAAATATAGTCGATAAAAATTATAGATTTGATATCTTCATAGTTGGAGGGGGGGAGATGGCTATGGAAATTCCAAACGTAGGGGAAGTTTTAATTTAAAAAATGAAACATAGATTTTATTATTAATAAAACAGGGACCTATTATTAGGTTATCCGAAAGATCCGATGGTTGAAAATTTGGACGAACAAACTAGAGAAGCAACAGTTTCTTCAGAAGAATTAGATCAAATTTCAAAAATTATAGAACAAAGATTAGAAAAATTGTCACAAATTTTTAAAGGTGAGGCGCATTTTGAAATTGATAGAGATTTAGACATTTTGATTATTAAAATAATTGAACGTGAAACCGAAAGGATCATTAGGCAAATTCCTCCTGAAGTATCCCTAAAACTTGCTAGGGCTTTGAACGAACTAGAAGGAATTCTTTTTGATGAAAGAGCTTAAAGAAATATTTATGTTGAGAAGGTTGGTATATAAAAGATCTTCTACCTCTTTGTAAGAGATTGTGGTAAAGATCTTTCTTTTTATTTCTGTTACTCCTGCTATTCCCGTAAAGTATTTTATCAATATTTTTCTGAATTTTTTTTACAGCATAAACTTCATTTTTGTAAAATTCAATAGAAAGTTGTAAATGTTCTAAACAAGTCTTAATTCGTTCTTCAAGAGAAGGTATATAATTTCTTTTCAAAAAAAATCCAAGGGTTACCTATTGCACCTCTAGCTACTAAAACAAAGTCTGCACAATAATTATTAATATATTCTTCATAATCTTTTAGAGTAAACACATCTCCACTAGCTCCAACTGGTATTTTAACAATCTTTTTAATTTTTTTTGAAGATAGATTTATCCGTTTTGCCTGAATAGAATTGATTCCTTGTTCGCCCATGAATTATAATATAATCTGCACCAGCAGATTCTGCTAAGGTTGCATTTTCTTCGATATTTATTTTATTGAATCCCAATCTCATTTTTACACCCACAGGTACATTTACTGAATTTTTAAGTGAATAAATAATTTCGGCTAATAACTCTGGTGTATCAAGCAAAGCAGCGCCAGCACCTTTTTTTTATAACTTTATTAACGGGACAAGCAGCGTTTATGTCTATCCAACTTGCTAGATTCTCAACTATTTTTGCAGCTTCCATAAATTTTATAGGATCATTACCAAAAAGTTGAATTCCTATGTTTTTTTTCACCTTTTTGAGGAAGCATTAAGTGAATCTTTTGATTATTCATTACAATGGAATCAACTGAAATCATCTCAGTGAAAGTATATTTGGCACCAAATTTTCTGCATGTTTCTCTAAATGGGTAATCTGTATAATCAGCCATAGGAGCTAGAATTAATTTATCTTCCATAATTCTCACCTCGAAATTCAAGTTTACTATAAAAATTTGACGTAAATATAAATATGTGGTATAATTTTTGTGGACAAACGGAGCGTAGCGCAGTTGGTAGCGCGTCAGCATGGGGTGTTGAAGGTCGCTGGTTCAAATCCAGTCGCTCCGACCAAAAAAAAGAAGGGGGGGCTGTGAAATAGCCCCTTTTTTTTCATTAGATTACTTTCCCGAATTTATCCACTATAATTTCTTGAATTCCTTTTTTTATTAACTGATTTAATATATCTTTCAATAGGAAAGACTCTGTATTCCCTCTTTATAGCATCCTGTATGGTTGAAATAACACATACATCTCCAGCTAGTCCTAAAACAATCAAGTTCTTAATCCCATCCTTCTTTAATAATGAATCTAATTCTGATTCAATTTTATTATCAATATCTGAATAAAAGGCTGAATAACTGTCAGCATCATGATTAAAGCCTTTTCTAATGATTATATCGTAAGTAGATATGAATAAATCATGACCATAGCTTCCTTGTACGCAATGTGGTGGCCATATTTTAAAAGAGATATGGTTTTCCGGATGATCGTCTATACTTGCAAATATTTTATAACCTTTACTTTTTGCAATATGTAAAAATTCGTTTATTTCCTTAATCCACAGTTCATTAGTACCCTCGACAGGGAGTTCATTAGGACATCTTTCAGTAAATCCATTTTGACAGTCGACACAAATTATCGCAGTATCCTGAGGAGATAATTTGATATTTTCGAAAGCATTAAATAATTTTGTAAGGTCACCTTTTTTTGTACATACTGGTAAATCCTCCTAATTTTGTAGATTTATGGTGAATTTTCAAAAATTCTCATCTTTATTATTCCAAGATATTCATGCAAAGCAGACGCATTTGCCTTTAGGAATTCGATTTGTGGTAAAAAAATCATACATTTTTATTTTATCGAGTGAGATTAAATAGCCAGTTGGAATTGGGCAGATTTTTTTTATCGTTCAAATATTTATTGAAATAATTTAATGATCTTGTCATATGTACTGCACTAGTAACTAATATGATAGTTTTGAAACCTTCATTCTCAACAATTTCTTTTACATATTGAGCGTTTTGTTTGGTGTTTTTTTTGCATAAGGTTCTACATAAATATCTTCATTACATACACCTAATTTCTGCAATTCTTCTTTCATAACTTCTGCTTCTGGCGTTTGGGTTCCTTGAAGTTTTCCACCTGTGACAATAATAGGAAGTTGAGTTCGTTTATGTATTAAATACCCTTCTATTACCCTTTTAAAGGCGCTATCTGATAATTCTCCTTTAAAGTTTTTTTGGTGTATTTGGAATTATTCCACCTCCAAGTATAACAATTACAGCATTGTCATCAACTTGAAAGGTTGAACTTGGAGATGATGGAGGTAAATAGTTATTTTCTAAAGGTGAAACAAATAATCTTGCAAACCATCCGCAAGAAAAGATGTATAAAAGAACTGTGATTAAAAATAATGGAATAGAAACTTTTTTTTAGTACGAAACAAACTAATAATTATAAATATAAAAAGAATGGAAATAAATAAACCTGGTATTTGAATAAAAGATACAAAAAAAATCATAAATCAATTTGTAGTACCCCCAAAAAAAATAATGCTATAGTACTAAAAGATAAATAGAAACCTAAAGGGATTTTATCAGTTTTTTTATTAGATTAACCAAAATTACAATAAATAAAGAACAAATAATTATTGAGAATATACTTTTACCTAAAAGGAGAGAAAGAATTGACAATAATTTCACATCACCAAAACCCATTTTATCTTTTTTTCCAATAACTGTAAGAAATTATAAATAATAAAAATGAGTAAAACAAATTATAATAATTAAAGTTAAAAATTATCAATATAATTAAAATAATTAGACAAGTATCAGGAATCAAAAAAAAGTAAAATAATCAATAATTCCTATTAATAGAAGACTATTTAAAAAAAATAATTATTTTCAAGTTTAAATAGAAATTAATCGAAAGATAGTTTATGAAAAAGCAATAACTGTAACTAAAACAAATTTTAAATGTCTATTAGTTATTGAAGCACCTTTTCGATACTTTTAATTTCATCAGGTGTAAAATTCACCTTCAACATCTCTTTTAGACCATAGATATACCATTTGTATTTTTCTTGCATTTGTTTATAAATCTCTTTTGCTTTGTTTAGTTCTCCATATTTTATATATGGAACAATCAAAAGCAATTTGAAATGTTCACTTTGTGGATTTTCAGAAATAAATTTTTCCAAAAAAAAGTTTGAACATCCTGATATTTTCCATTTTCGAACATAATTTTTACCCATACCTCTATATCGCTTGAATATTTTGGAGTTGATCTAAGAATATCTTCTTGTAAGCCTTCTGCTTCTATAAATCTACCTAAGCATTTGTATATTGAAGATAACTGATACTTTCCAAGTATGCTCTTTGGAAATCGATTTAAAAATTTTTCTAAAATTTTGGCTGCTTTTGTGTAATCTTGATTTTGAATATATGCATTAGTAATCATAAAATAAGTAACATAATTGTTTGGAGAAAGTTCTAGTTCTTTTTTTCCACATCTCAGCGGCTTTTTCAAAATTACCTTGGTTAAAATATAATTGACCTAGTTCTGAAAGTGCTGCAACATTCCAAGGATCTATTTTTAAAGCGTTTTCTAAATATAGTTTTCCTTCCTCTAAATTCCCTTTTTCTATGTATATAGATCCCATAAGTTCATATGCTGGAGCAAAACCCGGATCAATTTTTAAAATAAAATCTATCAAATCTTCAGCAACTTTGTAATTTCTATTTTCGCACTCTAATAATACAGTATCAAATATTCCATTTAAAGATATATGAGCTAAGTCTGAAAAACTGATCTTAAATTCTTCAAGATAAGATAAAAACTCGCTGAGAATGAAAGGGGGGGAAACTACAAAATTAGAAGTTAATGCTGGCAAGAATTTTATAAGTTCCTCAATCTTATTTGCTTCTTGTATAAATTTTGAGTTAGACTTTAAATCTTGTTTCATTAGCTCGAAATCGCCTTCATATAAAAATTCACATAGTAGAAAAGGAAAAGGGGGGGTTAAATCTGTAATGTCGATAATATTACCCTCAAAGGCGATTCTGACAAGCTTCTGCATATTAATCTCCTCCCTCTTGTTATTGCATTTGTGTAAATGGCTGTTTATAAAAACAACATTAATAATTACTAATAATCAACTTAGATTATAGCATATTATTAGTTTTCAAAAAAAAGGAGAAATATCCTAATTACACGCGTTTATGTATGAATAAATTGTATTAAAGAAGGATAATACCAAAAAAAACGAAAAAGAGCAGGCAATTGCCTGCTCTTTTGCTAAAATGATTATTCGATAGGAATCTTTTTTTTGTTTCGCCTCTAGCACTTTCCTTTTTGGGAACTGTAATTTTAAGAACCCCATCTTCATATTTTGCTTGAATTTTATTTTTGTCTACATAATCTGGTAATCTAACGGTTCTTTCAATTCTTCCATAATATCTTTCTTGCCTGAAAATCGTCCTTTTTCGATTCATCAGATACTTTCTTTTCGGCGGTAATTCTTAGGGTATCGTTTTCCAGGTCTAATCTAATATCTTTTTTTGTCGAGTCCTGGTAAGTCACATTCAATAATAAAATCATCGTCTGTTTCGTATACATCCATTACGCCTTTAGAAAACGCATCGTACCCTAATGAAAATGTTCTAAAAAAAATCTTCAAGTTCTCTTTCAAAAAAAATCTCTTGGAATTAACCAATCATCGCGTTCTTCTCTTCTTCTTGGTAGCATATTCATCACCCCCTGTATTTTTCATCCATTTTTATTATACTATAAAAAAAATCAAGGGTAACAAGAAAAACGGATAAACCATTATAATAATTTATTTAAAGGTTAAATAACTTATATAAATATAAAAGTAAATTAATATTTTAGCAATTGTAAACTATGACTGATAATTATTTATGAATTTTTGTTTTAAATAAATAAGGTAACTAATAGTCATTCCGTCTGTAAAATTGTGAATTATTATTGGATACAAGATGCTTCCACTTATTTGAAATGTATAGCTAAGAATAAATGACATAATTACTCTACCAGGCAAGAGATTAAGAAATTGCTTTATATTTTCTTTGCCAAAAAAAACGTTATTCAAATGAGCAAGTATAAAAATTAGCATCGAAATTAAAGTTGAATATCTTATTGTAAAAATAGAGCCAAAAATTAATTTTTCCAAGTTCCCTTGAACAAAACCTCTATAAAATATTTCTTCTATAGGACCAACTAAAACCCACATATAAAATAAAAGCAATTTATTTTTCTTAAAACTGGTGTATGGAATTTTTGCGAGATCAGAATAATTCATTTTTCTCATGCTGTAAATTGATATAAGGATTATTAAAAATGAAATTCCTATCATTATTAGACCGTTTTTTTATATTTCCAATTTTGAATCCAGCTTCTTTGAAATCAATGTCAGAGAAATATATCAATATTAGTGAGATTATAATACTGAATATTCCAATCAAAATGTTGGATTTATATATATTTAGTTTTCCTTGTGTAGAGACCAATTTACCAATAATAAGTATTGAAGCATAGTATAATACAATAAATAAAATCAGTTTTAGATAAGACATGTTTATCTCCTCTTATAATAGTAAATAAGTAACTCTTTATTAAAAGATACACAAAATAACTATTTGTACTTCAATATTTTAATGATACAATATTTATTGTATTTTAATCAAAAAAAGAGGTGATATTGATGGGTTTAAGTGCGATAATTTCGTTGATCGTATTTGTTATTGTTGTAATTGGAATCTTATCTCAGAAAATTGATAAGACTTTGATTTCCATGTTAGGAGCAGTTTTTCTTTTAATAATAGGAACTTTTTTCTCATCCGATGCTAGCTATTAGAAATTATGTAGATTTTAACACACTTCTTTTTCTAGTAGGTATTATGTTGTTTGTAGATGTGTTAAAAAAAACTGGATTGTTTGAATCGTTTGCTGCATTGATTTTGAAATTGTTCGGGAGTAACATTTATGCATTGTTCTGGGGGGGTCTTACAATTTTTGTTGCAATAATCGCTGGGTACATTGAAGTTATTGCAACTATTTTGATTTTTATTCCCATCACACTTTCAATTACAGAATTTTTAAATGTAAATCATATGCCATTTACACTTGGGGTAATTTTTGCATCTCAAATAGGTGGTATGGCAACTATGATGGGGGGGCAGCCACCTAATATAATGATTTCTTCAGCTACCATGTTTTCGTTTTCAGAGTTTTCCGGAGTTATGTACCCTATTGCTATTATAAGTTTAGTAATATCAAATTTATTAATTCTTCTTTTTTTTAAAAGTGATTTTTCAATCAAATTGGACAGGTCAAAGTTAAAAAAAATTTTAGTAATGATTCTTCAAAAGACAAAAAAAAGTTGTCTGTAGCCATTATCTTATTCATAATAGTAGTAATAGCTTTTATTTTTCACCACGAACTTAACATTGAAAGTTCAACAGTTGCTTTGGCTGCAGGGTTTGTTTCTTTGCTTTTAATTAGTCCAAAGGAAGTAGAGGAAATTTTATCTAAAATAGAATGGGATATTATTTTGTTTATTTTTGCTCTTTTTGTTATTGTTGGTGCTTTAATTGAAACAGGCGCCATAAGTTATATGGCTCAGTTATTATTTAATGTAAGCGGTGAATCTCTAATATTGCTTAGCATTACTGTTCTATTGATATCTGCATTTACCTCGGCATTTATGAATAATATTGCTATTACTGCAGCATTTATTCCTTTAGTTAGTTATTTACCAACTTTAAATCCGCTTGTGTTCTCTAACCTAAATCCTGTTTGGTATGCTTTATCGCTTGGAACATGTTTAGGAGGAATTGCTACCCCCCCATAGCTTCCCTACCAAATATGATAGCCCTAAATCTTATGTTTAAATCAACAGGTAAAAAAAATATCATTTACTGAATTATTTAAGTATGGATTTCTAATATTGATTGTGAATATTATAGTTTCTATTGTGTATTTAAGAGTCGTTGTTTTTTTAATCACAAGATATAGAAATCAGTTTACGGAGGAGATATCGTTAACCATCTACCACTTAAATTCTGACGAAGTTTTGAAGTGGGAGCTTGTAAAAGCTTTAGTTGATTAGGCTAAGTGCTTAGAGCGTTACGTTATCCACAAACAGGTGAGGAAGCACAATAGGCAGATACACAAAGCGAATATCTTGAAAGGTGGTAAAAAGAAATTAAATCAGGCTCCATATTTGGTAAAAGGATTCAGATTGTTTGACAAGGTAATATTCAAAGGACAAGAAAGTTTTATATTTGGTAGATATTTAAGTGGATATTTTGATTTAAGAAAGTTAGAAGGTACTGTAATTCATAGAAGTTCCGGTTATAAGAAATTGACATTGATTAGCAAAGTTAAAACATTTATATTTGAAAGGAGGGAATGCACGTTGATCTCCACCCTATAGAGGATGGAGTATCTTGTGCTTAAAAATGAAAAAGTTTCTTTTAAAACATGGAACAATATATCCTGTTTCCAGAAAACCGTTTGTTGGAGATATTTTAATTGAGGATAAAAAAAATAGTTGGAATATCTGAACGAATAGAAGAAAAAAAATGTGGATGAAATTGACATAACTGGGAAATATGTTTTTCCTGGATTTATAGATCCCCCCCATTCACATATTGGATTATTTGAAGAAGGTGTAGGCAATTATTATCAAGATGGAAATGAAGCTACAGATCCAGTAACTCCACATGTCAGAGCTATAGATGCTTATTATCCTGATGATATTGCGATTAAAAGAGCTTTATCAGGAGGAGTAACTACAGTAATGATTGTTCCTGGTAGTGCTAACCCTATCGGCGGTCAAAGCGCTATTATTAAACTAAATTCTCAAATTACTGATGAATCAATCATAAAGGAGCCAGCCGGTCTTAAAATGGCTCTGGGTGAAAATCCAAAAAGAACTTATGGTACTTTAAATAGAACTCCATCTACAAGATTAGGGAATGCTGCGATAATTAGAGAGTATTTTTTTTCAAGTTCAAAATTATATTGAGAAAAAGGAATTATCAAAAAAAAGACGAAACAAATTTTACCGATATTAATATTAAGTATGAAATTGGAGAAAAAGTATTAAAAGGAGAAATAACTGCACGCATTCACGCTCATAGAAAAGATGATATTCTTACTGCAGTCAGACTTTCTGAAGAATTCGGATTTGAGTTAGTGATAGAACATGGTACAGAAGCTTATATGATTGCAGATTACATAAAAATAAAAATATACCTCTCGTATTAGGTCCGCTACTAGGTTTTAGAACCAAACTAGAAACTAAAAATAGAACCTATCAATCAATTTCAATAATAAATGAAAAAGGTATTTTAGCTTCATTAACTTGTGATCATTCTGTTATACCTCTAGAACATGCATCAATTCAGGCAGCAACAGCATTGAGATATGGTGCAAAAGAGGAAGATTTGATAAAAATGCTTACTATTAATCCAGCTAAAATATTGAAAATATATAATAAGGTGGGAAGTATAGATGTTGGTAAAGATGCTGATTTAGTTATTTGGAGTGAACATCCATTTGATTTTAGGAGTTATGTAATCAAGACAATAATTAATGGCGAAATTGTCTATGAGAGATGATAAAAAGTATACGATCATTTTTTTCATTTATTACTATTTATTTTGCTTTATTTACTTCTTATTGCTAGTTTTTAGGTATCAATAGCTCTCCTAAATTAATTTGAAAAAAAATTTCA
>JMBV01000581.1_pt1 | contig 10515 bp, 22 predicted proteins | sample 616531 | NCBI WGS metagenome assembly JMBV01 (sample SAMN02727904, study PRJNA239997) | anaerobic digester metagenome | biome: anaerobic digester; isolation source: mesophilic anaerobic digester inoculated with municipal waste water sludge... | place: Germany: Bielefeld University, CeBiTec ... | reverse complement strand
CTAAAGTTACCGTCTTATTCCCATTGTTTAATCCAAGTAAGTATTTTCCTTCATATATTCCTTTCCAGCCATTGACTTCCAATTCTTTTAAGGTTTCTTCTACACCTCCATCCCCCATAGTAGGAAATAGTCTCAAGAGTATCTAAGTTTATTACAAAATGCTCCATTTCTATTCCTATTTTAAAATCCTTTTTATTCTTTTCATTGTCTTTAAAATATTTAGCTATCTCTTCAACTTGCTTTATATAATTCAATTTTAATCTCCCCTTTAATTACTTTCGTTATATATTATACATATCTACATAGTAAATTTATACCCATTGAAGGTATTATTAAAAAATAATAAAATAGCCTGTTTTAAAAACAGACTATTTTATAAGATTATATATAATAGCTTTAGTTATTTCCTTTAGTTTTTCTACACTCAACTCCATCTGTATTCCTATTTTCCCACCACTAACAACTATAGTTTCTAAACTTAAAGCTGATTCATCAATAAAGGTAGGGTATTCCTTTTTCATTCCAATAGGAGAACAACCTCCTCTAATATATCCTGTATATTTGGTTATATCATTTACATGAATCATATCTATCTTTTTTTTCCCCCCCTGTTGCCTTTGCGGCTTTCTTAAGATCTAATTCTTCTGCTACAGGAATTATAAACACATATATATCTCCACTACTCCCTTGAGCTACCAAAGTCTTAAACACTGTCCTAGGATCTTTTCCTATCTTTTCAGCAACAGAAACCCCCCCATCTATTTTCCCATCAGTATTGGTATAAGTTATGATATCATATTCTATTTGATGATTGTCTAATATACGCATAGCATTAGTCTTTACTTTAGACATGTAATTCACCTTCTTCAATAATTTTCTCCTTTGAATATATTTTAACATTCCATAGCTAATCCTGTAAGATTAACCTCTCTAGCTCCAAGGGTTCAATATATTTACCATCTTTATATGCTCTCATATTTCCACCGGAAATTTCGTCAATTAAAGCAATCTCTTGGTCTTCTCCCACTTTCCCAAATTCTAGCTTAATATCGTAAAGCTCGATTCCCTTTTTAGCTAGTTCCTCTTTTATTATATTGCTAATTTTTATAGTAAGTTCCTTCAATATTTTGTATTCATCATGGGATAATATACCTAACATATGGAGTGCATCTTCTGTAATAGGGGATCTTGACGTTTATCATCTTTTAAGGTTATTTCTACAAAAGCATCTAGGGGCTGGCCTTCTTTAGCATATAATCCATAACGTCGTATAAAGCTTCCTACCGCCCTATAGCGACATATTACCTCTAGTCCATGCCCAAATACTTTAGCTGGTTTTACTATCATTGTAGCCTCATCAATATTAGCATCTATGTAATGGGTTGGTATTCCTTCCTCCTTTAATATTTCAAAAAAAATATTTTGATAACTTCAAACCAGATTTACCAGCACCTTCAATGGTTAATCCAACAGTATTAGCCCCCCCTGGATCAAATACACCATTCTCACCTGTTACATCATCTTTGAATTTTAAAAGGTAATTCCCATCCTTTAATTTATACACATCCTTTGTTTTACCTTTGTTTATTAGTTTCATAAATTCGCCTCCAAATCAATTGTTTTCAATATACCATATAATATATTATATACTAATTTTTTTTAATATTAACAAATTAGATTTATATATTCTAACTTAAACCTTCTTTAAGCTTTTGTAAGAATTATAGGAAAGAATAAAATAAAATGTTATAATATAATGAATCCTATAGATTATCAATTGGAGAGGATGAACAATATGAATATTTTAATCGTGGATGATGAAAGGCTTATTGTAAAGGGGCTTAAACACAGTCTAGAACAACAAGGATATAATGTAATTCCCGCATATGATGGTGCCGAAGCTTTATATAATTTGGAAAACAAACAAGTGGATTTTATCATTTTAGACTTAATGCTTCCCGATATAGATGGATGATATTATGTAAAAGGATTAGGGAAAATTATGACATACCTATATTGATGCTTACGGCAAAAGATGGAGATTATGATAAGGTTTTAGGTTTTGAATTTGGAGCCGATGACTATATGACAAAACCTTTTAACACATTGGAATTAATAGCAAGGATAAAAGCAATAACTCGAAGAGTTGAAACTAAAAAGAAAGTATGATATTATCAATAGAGGAATTAACTATCAATCTGGGAGAAAGAAAGATATATATAGATAATGATGAAATTAAACTAACTCAAAAGGAATTTGATATGCTTTATTTACTAGCAAAAAATCCTGGCAGAGTATTTACTAGAGAAGAGATATTTTCTCAAATCTGGGAAGAAGAACCTTTAGATATTCGAACTATAGATGTTCATATTAAAAATCTTAGGGAAAAAAAATTGAATTAGATGTTAAAATCCCAAATATATTATGACCAAGTGGGGAGTTGGTTATTATTTCAATAAGAATTAAAATGCTCATCATATATAGTTTGATTGCTGTATTAGTCTTTTCTATATTTGGTGTGTTGGTATTAAATAATTATAAGTCTAAACAAATAAAAAAAATGAGGAAATACGATTGTTTCAAACGGCTAATATTGTTGCAGATACTTATAAAGGAAATATGGAAGATATAATATTTGCAAGAATCATGGTAAAAAGTTATGGGAAACAGGCCAATGCTAGAATATTAGTGGTAGATGCTAATAAAAAAAGTATTAATAGATAACTACAATAGTTATATTGGTAAGACCTTAGACAATGATGAAATTAAATCCAGTCTCAAAGGGAAATCTAAATCTGGATTATATAATATTGAACAAAAAAAATGTTCTCCAATTGTCAGTACCTATAACCATGAATACTGGCCTTGAGACAAAAGTAATTGGTGCTGTACTTATATCTGCTTCTATGGAATCTATATATAGTGATATAGAAAATTTGAAAAAAAGACATATTAAAAATCTCTTCCTTTGCACTAACAATATCTATAGTATTGACAGCTATTGCAACTAATAGCATAACTAAGCCTTTAAGGAATTTAAGTTATGGAGTCAAAAGGATTGCATCAGGTGATTTAGGGTATAAAGTAAACAAAGGTTCTAGGGATGAAATTGGACAACTTGTAGACTCTTTTAATAATATGAGTCATAGGCTATACAGCATAGAAAAAAAATAGAAAAGATTTTATAAATAGCATATCTCATGAATTAAAGACCCCTCTCACCTCCATTAGAGCTCTAATAGAATCCTTATCTATAGGAAATAATGATTTAGAAACTTATGATGAGTATTTAATGGATATATACGAAGAAACCAAAAGGATGGAAGATTTAGTAAACTATCTAATGGGGTCTTTAAAACTTGAAGATATTATACTGGATATTAACAAAGAAGATATTGGACAAATTATTGATGAAACCGTTAAACTTATGGAACCCTATGCAGAAAAAAAATAATGTAAAATTGCAACTAAACAATGAAGTTAAAGGTATAGTAGTTAAATGTGATAAAAATAGAGTAAAAGAAGTTCTAATCAACTTAATAGACAATAGCATAAAATATAAGGATGAAAAGAAGAATTATCATTTTATATCAATAATTGGAAGAAATAATGGAGATAATATAACCTTAATAATAGAAGACAATGGATTAGGTATTAAAAAAAGAAGATTTAACCAATCTATTTGAAAGGGGGGGATTTAGAGTTCTAGAAGGTCATGTTCCCAATGATAAAAGTATAGCAGGATATGGCATTGGCCTTGCATTGGTAAAAACATAATTGATAAGCATGGTTGGTCCATATCCGCAAAAAGTACTATAAGTCAAGGTAGTACATTTACTATAACTATACCTGTATAATTAATGAAATATATTTTTATTGTTTTTAATAATTTCTTAATAAATATTCACAAGAACTTAAAATTTATATTATATAATATGGATAAAGAAAGGAGTGGATAACATGAAAAAGACTTTTACTATGTTTCTAATCATTGTACTTGCTTTTAGTTTAGTTGCTTGCAGCTCCAAAGAGGAGCCAACTAATGAAAGTAATGATAATATAATTGAAGAAAATGGTGATAATGATATAATAGATAAGGTGGAGGAAGATGATACTGAAGAAAAAAATCAAGTAGTTGAACCTACTCCAAAAACTGATAGTGAAGAAGTAATTCTATATTTTGCAAATAACGAGTATATAAATACTGGAGATGAAAGCTTAGAAAAACTTATTCCAGAAAAAAAGAATTGTGGAATATGGGGGGGATATATCCTTAGAAGAAGTCATTGTAAAAGAACTGATGAAAGGGCCAAAAAAAGACAATTTAAGTACTGTGATACCTACAAGTATAAAATTGTTGGGAGTAGAAGTATCTAATGGTACTGCTTTTGTAAACTTCTCCCAAGAAGGTTTGTTTGGTGGATCTATGGAAGAGTATTTCACAGTAAACCAAATAGTAGGTAGCCTATTAGAATTAAATAATATAGATAGAGTACAATTTTTAATAGATGGGGGGGAAAAAGCTGAATCGTTGATGGGACATTTTGACATATCAGAGCCTTTTGAAAGTATACAAGACTAACAAGAACCTCCTTCAAGGATATCCTTAGAAGGAGGTTCTTGTACAATAAAATCTCTAGTATGATAATATATATATAGGAGTACATTCAATTGCTAAAATTATTAAAACATCCTTATAGAAAGGAGAGATTATAAATAGACCACAATAATATCGATATCTTAAAAGAAGAAAAGAAGAAAGATATTAAAAAAAATTAATTGACACAGGTAAAAAAGATGGATTTCTTACCTATGATGAGATAATGGACTGCTTTGAAGATGTAGACCTTGATGCTGACCAAATAGACGAGCTATATCAGAGTTTAGAAGAAATAGGTATTGATATAATAGATGAGGAAGTAGAGGATGAAGCAGAAGAGGATACGGAAAAGGATACAGATGATAAAAATATTAAAGTTGATACATCTAAAATAGATGTGGGAGACCCTGTTAAAATGTATCTAAAAGAAATTGGGAAAATACCCTTGCTTACAAGGGAAGAAGAAGTAGAATTAGCTAAGAGGATTGAAGCTGGGGGGGATGAACTTGCAAAAAGGGAATTAGCCGAAGCAAATTTAAGATTAGTAGTTAGTATTGCTAAAAAAATATATAGGCAGAGGTATGTCCTTTTTGGATTTGATTCAAGAAGGAAATCTAGGACTTATAAAAGCAGTAGAAAAATTTGACTACACAAAAGGATATAAATTTAGTACCTATGCCACCTGGTGGATAAGGCAATCTATTACAAGGTCTATTGCAGATCAAGGCAGAACTATAAGAGTACCAGTTCATATGATCGAAAATATTAACAAACTAACTAGAATACAAAGGCAATTAGTACAAGAACTTGGAAGAGAACCTACTCCAAAAGAAATAGCAGAACAAATGGACATGGAAGTAGATAAGGTAATAGATATGATAAGAATAGCACAAAAGCCCATATCCCTAGAAACCCCTATAGGAGAAGAAGAAGACAGCCAACTAGGGGACTTTATTGAAGATGATCATATAGAGTCTCCAGATACAGTAACTACACAAATTATGTTAAAAGAACAGCTTTTACAAGTCTTAGATACCCTAACTCCCAGAGAACAACAGGTATTAAGGTTGAGATTTGGTTTAGATGACGGAAGAACTAGAACTTTAGAGGAAGTAGGTAATGTATTTGATGTTACAAGAGAAAGAATACGTCAAATTGAAGCAAAAGCTCTTAGAAAACTAAAACACCCAAGTAGAAGCAGAAAATTAAAAGATTATTTAGAAGAATAAAACAAGGAATGGGGGGGAAAATCCATTCCTTGTTTTATTTTATCTTATTTATCCATACAATAAAATTATCTACTACTTCATCTAGATTTCAAAATCAATCTATTGCGTTTTTTTAATATACTTTTTTTATTTCATCATTTCAGTATCTAGTATTAAATAATTAGCCCTATGAATATAAAGGCTCTTTCCATCGATATTAAGCCTAGTCATCTTTGGTAAATCATCAGGGACTGTTACATATACCCTTTCCCCCTTGATATACAGCAATGGGTATTCCCATCTGACTTGATATGATAATGGTCTTCTTCTTTCCAATTTTATTCTTTATATCGTTAATAAACCTGTCAATAGGCACTAATCCACCACCACTATCCACGGCTATATCTTTAGGCGTTTCAAAATCTTCCACCATATCTAATCCATCTTCTGCAAATATTACAGTATTTCCCACTTGGAACATCTGTTTCCCATTGATAGTAATCTCCAACACTCCAGATTGATATCCTGTTGATGATGAATCAATATTGGCTTTATTCTCTAAAAGTCCTACTGTCACCTTTTACCATTTAGAGCCAAAATCTTATTAGCATAGTGATCATAAGCGGTAATTTCAAAATGTACCCCTACTAATTCCCCTTTCATCACTTTAATCTTGTCCCTAATAGCAGCACAACCTGTTAAACTTATTATAATTGCAATCATAATAAGTGTAAGTATTAGTTTTGATGATTTTATTCTTGTTGTTTTCATTGTTCTCCCTTTATAATTTTTATTTTTATTTTTCTATTCCTTGGCCCATCAAATTCACAAAAATAGATGCCTTGCCATATGCCAAGGGCTAACTCTCCTCTTTCTATTATAACATTACACGATGAACCCATTAGGGATGCTTTTATATGGGCATGGGAATTGCCTTCCATATGCCTATAATCCCCCCCTAATACTGGAAATACCTCATTTAAACTAGATAATATATCATGCACCACATCAGGATCAGCATTCTCATTAATGGTAATTCCTGCAGTAGTGTGGGGGGGTATAGATATTATAACCAATCCTTCCTTTACTCCACTTCTTTTTACCTCATCTTGCACAATGTGGGTAATATCAACAAATTCTTGAGATCTAGTGGTTTTTATACTATATTCCATATACACCTCTCCTCTAATTTCATCCTTTTATTAATTATAGCACAATATATATTTATTTTAAGCTAACTGCTATATGTCCTCCAATATTTTTATTATTGCTGAATCCATATAAGGCAACCCTTCTTTCGATAAAATGCCTAGATTTTTTTATGGTATCTTCTATAGTATTTCCTATAATACCTGTATTTGGCTTTGCTATAACATTTTCCATAGCTAAATAGGCAGATATAACTGCTACTTCTGCAGAAGTAGCTAGTTTAAAAGAGCAGGTTTCCTTTGCCCCATCACATATCATACCTGTTAAATTAGCAAGCATATTTTGGCATGCTCCCTCTATTTGAAAATCTTTTCCCCTAGGAGCCACGTAATCCCTCCACTGGCACCAATTCCTGCTGCAATGGCACAACCACACATAGCTGACAATTTTCCCGTATATGCCTTTACATATCTATTTATCATATGAGCAAAAAATATAGCTCTTATCAACTTGTCTTCTTCTATCTCTTCCTCTTCTGCTACCACTACAATAGGCAATACCACGCCTATTCCTTGGTTTCCACTTCCTCCGCTGGTCATTATGGGGGGGCAATTCCCTCCCCCCCATTCTAATATCTGCTGCAGCTGCTGTTAATATTCTAGCCTGAGTTGGAGCATTGTTAGATAATATACCCCCCCTTTCCTCTAGTCTTTTTAATGTATATCCAATCTTTGCACCCCCCCTATCCCAATTTAAACCCTCTTCTGCTGCTTTTTTATTCATCTGGATTCCAGCTTTTATAAATTCCAATTGTTCAATGGGTATCATTTCGCTAATGCGTCTAATCTCCTTAAAAGTCAATCCATTTAAAATATTGCAAACCTTTTTGTCTTCATCTTCTATCCTATCCTCAAATACAAGTTCTCCATTTACCTTGATTTGTTCAATATGCTCATGATTATCTTTCAATACTACCTCTATCTTTTCACTATTAGTAGTTACAACTATATTTACAAATACCTCAGGCACATCTCCTATATATTCTAATTTTATCTTATTAGCCTCAATCATTTTTGAGCCTCTTCAATAATTTTATCATCTATATCCTTTAAAACCATAAGACCATATTTCCTATCTCCTCCTAATACTCCTAATGCCGCTGCTAAATCCAATCCCCCCCATCTATTTGTATTAGGAATTAAAACAAACTTCCCATTTTTAAATATATTTTTACTCACTAGTACCTCTATACTTTTTATAGTATCTGTTATATAGTCCCTTGTTGCTGCTCCTGCTAAAGCCACAGCTATAGGCTCAGTGCATCCCAAAGCAGGAGTAGAATCCTGTTTTATCATTTTAACTAGAGTGGCTATAAATTTATTATCCAATATCAACACCATCCTAAATGTAGTTTATATATATGGTGTTGCAAAAAGTATACCAATTAAACAAAACCTCTGTGCCTATGTATTCCCCCCTTGCCTTAACTATTTTGTCAACATAAAATAATTCTCATAAATGCAAAATATCCATGAGAATTACTATACTAGTTCATATACTCCAATGATATTGGAGACATAATTTGCAATAATGCAAATTAATTCCCATTATTGCAAATTGTATTTATTTAACTTTCTATATAAAGTGGATAGATCAATTCCCAGCATTGAACAGATTTTTTTTCTTTATCCTTAGTGGTATTCCCATAAGTTTTTAGATAGGATCTTAATATGCTTTTCTCATAATCATCTATAATTTTCTTCAAACTATCAGCTTTATGATCTTCATTATTTAGATATTCTTTTATATTGTAAGGCAAATGCTCTAATTTTATTTCCCTATCCCCTACTACATTAACTAAATATTCTATGACGTTTTCTAACTCCCTTACGTTTCCAGGCCAGTTATATATATTAAAGGCTTCCCTTGCTTCTGTAGAAAGATGCTTTAACTCCTTATCCAATTTCCTGCAATATTTCTTGATCAAATAATCACTCAACTTGTCTATATCCCCCCCTATCCTTTCCCTCAAAGGTGGTATATGAATAGGTATAACATTTAGCCTATAGTATAGATCTTCTCTAAACTCCCCCCTTTAGTTATCATATCTTCTAAATCCCTATTGGTAGCAGCTATTAATCTAAAGTTAATTGGAATAAGCTCCCTCCCACCAACCCTCATGAATTCCTCCTCCTGAAGAACCCTTAACAATTTAGGCTGTAAATGTATGGAAGATCTCCTATTTCATCTAAAAACAAAGTCCCCCCCTCATTGGCTAGCTCAAACTTTCCCATCTGTCCTGTTTCCTTTGCACCAGTAAAAGCACCTCCTTCATATCCAAACAATTCGCTTTCCAATAAATTATCAGGAATGGAAGCACAATTAATAGCTACAAAAGGAGAGTTCCTTCTATTGCTTGAATTGTGTATAGCCCTAGCAAACAATTCCTTTCCCGTGCCACTCTCCCCCCCTCTAAGGAGTATGCTAGATTTGCTCGTTGCAACCCTTAGGGATACCTTTTTTTGCTTCCTGCATCTTAGGGCTATCCCCCGATTATGTCATCAAATGTAATGCTATTTTGACCTTCTATTAGTTTATATGCACTTTTTACCATATTAGAAGTCTTATGAATCTCTATTATATTACTTACATTTTTTTTCTTGTAACATTACGGGAATTACCTTAATAATAAAGCTTTCCCTTTTATTATCTATAGTCAATTTGGTTTCAATTGGAACATACTCTTTAAAATCTAAGCGTAAATTAGGAACTATTTCAAATATAGGCTTGTTTATAATATTATTGCCATCAACTTTTAAATAATCTTCGGCTTTAAGGTTGACAAATTTTATATTCCCCCCCAAATTATCGGTGCAAATAATGCCATTTCCTAATCCATCTATTATCATCTTAGTTTCTTCAGTTTGAATTGTTAAATCCATTATAGTATTTGCATACTTTAAATTACCAGCCAATAAATCTCCTAATTTACTTAAAAATATTATCAACGAGTGGTACTCTCTTTGAAGTTTCTTTTTTTTGCTCCATATTGAAAGCTATAAGCCCTATTACTCCTAATAAGTCCTCACCATTTAATATAGGGTAACCAACTGTTGCCATTTCCGCACAGCTTCCTCTTAGACTACACCCTTTACATTTTTGACTTATGTTGGGATTGTCTATGAACTCAGGTTTTCTCTTATTAGCAATGGATTCAAATGCACAATTTTTAGGTAAACTTCGCCCTATTAAATTTTTATACTCTCCCGTAGCAGCTACCCTGTTTAAATGTATGTCTACAATAGTTACATCTACATTTAAAACTGCTGAAATAGCTTCTGCTACTTCTTGAGTTGACTTCTGGATATTAAATAAATCCATCCTATCTCCTCCGATAGATAAAAAGCTATTGTATGATATATATTATATCATACAGAAATCCTAATAAAATTTATAAAACGACCTATTGGCAAAATAAAGAAGATTAAAATTATAAATGTTTCTCAATAGTAGGTAGCTCCTCTATAATATCGCAAAGCCCTTTCATTTGCCTATTTT
>JMBV01000580.1_pt1 | contig 10537 bp, 20 predicted proteins | sample 616531 | NCBI WGS metagenome assembly JMBV01 (sample SAMN02727904, study PRJNA239997) | anaerobic digester metagenome | biome: anaerobic digester; isolation source: mesophilic anaerobic digester inoculated with municipal waste water sludge... | place: Germany: Bielefeld University, CeBiTec ... | reverse complement strand
TATTAATATAGATTAATCCATTGTATTCTCTATTAGGGACTTTACTTTAAATAGTATATCATAAAAATATTATTATTTAAAGTTTTATTTTAGATTTATACCTAATACCCCCCCTCCTATTATTCCAGTAAATAAGGCCATGAAAAATTTACTCAAAGAAAAAAACATCAAATGTGAAAGGCTTTACAAATAAAAAAAATTTAGTAATAGTAAAATTAAAAAAATATAGTATTCCTAAAATCCCCCCATTTAACCATCCCTTTTCTCCAATTTTTATTGCAATATAAATGGCGCCAATTGTTATACTTATTATAATTATTATGGTATTTAATAGCGGTATAATTGTTTCTTTCAAAGCAGTGTATGTAAGCAAAAATGAAATGATTAATACCAGTATTAGAGTTAAAATATAGGATAGGGCTAAGGCCTTTAATAAATAATTAGTATAATATTTAAAACCGTTATATTCCATAAATCCCACCTCCATTCCTACTTTAATATTATTTTATTCCAGTGGGATTTATTACAACAAAAATAAAACTTCCTTTAAAAAGGAAGTTTTATTCATTAGATATATCTGAGTTTATTACAGTACCTATAGCCCATCTAGTCATTTCTAATCTAGTTTTATTAGGTTCCACTTCAATTATAACAGTATCTTCTTTTAGCTTTACAATTTCGCCATAAACTCCACCTATGGTTACTACCTTATCTCCCTGCTCTAAATTAGCCCTCATTTCTCTAATTTCTTTTTCTCTTTTCTTTTGAGGCCTAATAGCAAAAATATAAAATATTACTAAAAAAAGCTATTGGTAGTATAAAACCTCCCCAATTAGCTGCACCACTTGGATTAGCTGCTCCCATAAATATTACCTCCTTTTTTTTCTATAATTTTGTATTCTATAAATTAATAAAAATACCTTTGTTTATTAATAAATATATCCATATTTTTTTTATAAAATTCTTCCCTATATTCTAATAGTCTATCCTCTCTAATGGCCTCTCTAATATTTTCCATTAGTTTTATAAGGAAATATAAATTGTGAATAGTAGCTAGTCTTGCACCTAAAATCTCATTTACATTAAATAAATGTCTTATATAAGCTCTAGAATAATTAGTACAGGCATAGCAATCACATTCTGGATCTAATTTAGAAAAATCTTCTTTATATGCAGCATTCCTAATGGTAAGTGGCCCATTACTAGTCATTACAGTGCCATTTCTAGCAATTCTAGTGGGCAGTACACAATCTGCCATATCCACTCCATTTATAGCTGCTTCAAATAAATAGTCTGGGCTACCTACCCCCCCCATTAAATATCTAGGCTTATCCTCCGGTAATAGGGGAGTGGTAAACTCTAGCAGTTGGCACATTAATTCTTTAGGTTCTCCAACACTTAAACCTCCTATGGCATAGCCAGGAAACCCTATATCTGTTATTTCCTTTGCAGACTGTTCCCTTAAATCCTTATACATTCCTCCTTGTATTATACCAAATAAGGCTTGCTTTTCCCAGTCCTTATGAAAATCTTTACATCTCTTAGCCCATCTTGTAGTTCTTTCCATGGAGCTTTTGGCATATTCATAAGTGGCTGGATAAGGTGTACATTCATCAAAGGCCATCATAATATCAGCGCCTAGAGAGTTTTGGATTTCTATGGATTTTTCAGGGCTAATAAAATGTTTAGAGCCATCTATATGAGAGCGAAACTCTACACCTTCCTCTGTGATTTTTCGCAAGTCTCCCAAACTAAAGACCTGAAACCCTCCACTATCAGTCAATATAGGATAAGGCCAATTCATAAACTTATGTAGCCACCAGCCTTTTCTACCAATTTATGCCCAGGCTTTAAATACAAATGATAGGTATTGCCTAAAATTATTTGGGCACCTAAATCTCTAACTTCCTCGGGAGTCATAGCCTTTACAGTCCCCCCCTTGTTCCAACTGGCATAAAAATTGGGGGGGTCTCTATTACACCATGGGGGGGTGTTGTAATCTCTCCTAATCTAGCATTACAATCTGTAGCTTTTTTTAATACCTTAAATTCTAGCATAAAAAAAACCTCCATTATTTAATCAGCATAGCATCTCCAAAACTAAAAAAAATCTATATTTATTCTTAATGGCAGCATTATAGGCTTTTAATATATTATCCCTTCCTGCCAAGGCAGATACCAACATTAACAAAGTAGATTCTGGCAGATGAAAATTAGTAATTAATTTATCTACGATTTTAAATTTATATCCAGGTGTTATAAATATATCCGTCCAACCTGAACCTGGAACTACCATATTATTTTCCATATCTAAACTTTCCAAAGTCCTTATGGTAGTAGTGCCTACTGCTATTATTTTTCCTCCATTAGATTTGGTTTTATTAATTATATCTGCTGTAGTCTTAGGCACAGAATAATATTCTGAGTGCATATGATGTTCCTCAATATTTTCTGCTTTTACAGGCCTAAAGGTGCCAAGACCTACATGCAAAGTTAAAAAGGCAATATTTACACCTTTTTCTTCTATATCTTTTAAAGTTTTTTTTCGTAAAGTGAAGGCCAGCCGTAGGTGCTGCTGCAGAGCCTTGATTTTTAGAATATATAGTTTGGTATCTGTCCTTATCTTCTAATTTTCCTTAATATAAGGAGGAAGGGGGGGCATCTCCCCCAAGTATATCTAAAATTTCTTCAAAAATTCCATTATATTTAAACTCTACTATTCTAGTGCCGTCCTCTTGAATATCTAGCACTTTGGCTATTAGTTCATTATTACCAAATATAATTTCACTAGATATCTTTACTTTTTTTTCCCCCCCGGCCTTACAAGAACTTCCCATTTATCCCCCCCTTCAATTCGCTTAAGTAATAAAAATTCTATACTTTCTTCTTTTCCATTTCTATGTCCAAATAATCGGGCGGGAATTACTTTAGTATCATTTAAGACCAGCAAATCTCCACTATTTAAATAATCTATTATATCTGTAAATATTCTGTGTTCTATTTCCCCATTTTCTCTATCTAATACTAATAATTTTGAATTATCCCTTTTAGATATAGGCACTTGGGCAATTAGTTCTTCAGGTAAATTATAATAAAAATCACTTGTTTTCATCAGATCATCCTCTATAAATTTAATATATTAAATCAATATCCACATCTGTATAATAATGTTTTAGTATTTCATCATAAGTATATCCAGTGTCAGCCATAGATTTGGCACCCCCCCATTGGCTCATGCCTACACCATGTCCAAAACCTTTCCCTTGAATTACAAAATCTCCATTTCCTGAACTGATTTGACTTTCTATAATATTATTTTGTCCTTATTTAAAATATTTATTTTACTAGTATTAGGTATTCTGCTTTTAAAATTATCTGCTATTATATAGGAATTGTCAAGATTTATAATATTTAAAGTAGAATTACTACCTATGGCATAGAAACTTTCCTCATTATATTCCCCCCACTACCTTCAATGGAAAACCAAGTAGTTCGTAAATTATTGGTACCTAAAACCTGTCTAATTTGAGATTCTGTTAAAATTTCTTCACTATTTTGACCTATTACTCTTATTTTAGTAACCCGTCCACTGGGAGTCCTTTCTATTATTTCCATATTTAAAATAGGGCCAATATTTATACCATTATTTATTAGATTTCTATTTAATTCAGACGAGTTCATAGAAAAAGACCAGGTGCTAGCAGTAGTACCTTCAGAAAATCTATCTTCTACACCTATTAAATAAGGAAGGTGATTACCCCAAGCCTCCTTTGAATCCCTAGTATGTCCCCACTATTAGAATGATATAGTGCATCTATGATTTCTCCATTATGCTTTATTACCATATCTCTTGTTTCATTTACTGCTCTATTTGTGCTTTCATATTCACCATCCATGCCACCATAAACTTGACAATGAGTAGTATCGCAAAGATTAAATCCTTCGCCACTATGTTTGTTTATATTATGTAGAGTATAGGTTCTAGCTGCAATGGCCTGTGCTTTTAAAGCCTCTATATTAAAAGAAGCTGGCATCTCCTTCGGAACTACTCCATATAAATACTCTTCTAAATCTACATAATTAATAGTGATTATTTCATTTCCATTATTTTTAAAATAAATATAGCCCCCCCTGTATCTATTATCCTCTACTTTTACAACGCTATTATATACACTTGAAGAGCCTATTACTATATCCTCATAATTATCAAAGGAAAACTCTTCATAATCATCAGAAAATATTAATTCTCCATTAGATAATTTTATATTTAAATAATTGGTATTTAAATTTTCCATTTCCCTAAGACTGTCCTTATAATAAAGAGAAAATCCATCTTCACTATATAGATTAATAGAATTTTTGTTTTTAATTGGTATAGTTAATTTGATGCTGATAAAATTGTCTCCGTAAAAAGGCTCCCTTTCCGTCACCCTGAACGCAAGTGAAGGATCTCCAAATATTAAAAATATAAAAACAAATATTAAAAAAAACCAGTAACTCTTTTTTTCCATAAAATCACCTCTAATCTTTATGAGCTATTTTAAAATGCCTATAAGCTTTTTCAGTAACAATTCTCCCCCCCCTTGGTGTTCTATTAATAAAGCCTATTTGAAGTAAATAAGGTTCATAAACATCTTCTATGGTGGTTCTCTCTTCTCCTGTAGCAGCAGATAGTGTGTCTAAACCTACTGGCCCACCGCCGAAATTTTCTATCATAGTTAGGATTAATTTTCTATCTACTTCGTCTAGGCCTAATTCATCTATTTCTAACATTTCTAGACCCCTTTTAGCCACTTCCCAAGTGATAATCCCATCTTCTACCACCTGAGCATAGTCTCTCACTCTTTTTAATAATCTATTAGCTATTCTCGGTGTACCTCTGGATCTTCTGGCTATTTCCATAGCTCCTTTATCTTCAATTTTTATATCTAATATATTGGCAGAACGCTTTACAATTTGTTTAAGGCTTTCATCATCATATAAGTCTAGATTTAGCATTACCCCCCCAAATCTATCCCTTAAGGGAGAAGTTAATAATCCAGCCCTTGTGGTAGCCCCCCCTATTAAAGTAAATCTAGATAAATCCAGTCTAACAGAACGAGCACTAGGGCCTTTGCCTATTATTATATCTAAAGCAAAGTCCTCCATGGCAGGGTAAAGTATTTCCTCCACAGTTCTATTTAATCTATGAATCTCATCTATGAACAATACATCGTCTTCTCCTAAATTTGTCAATATACTGGCTAAATCCCCCCCTGGTCTTTCTATTGCAGGCCCTGAAGTTACTCTAATATTTACCCCCCCATTTCATTGGCTATAATATTAGCCAAAGTAGTCTTACCTAATCCTGGAGGGCCAAATAATAGTACATGGTCTAAGGGTTCTTGTCTTCCTTTAGCAGCTTGAATAAATATTTTTAGTTTTTCTTTAGCCTTATCTTGACCAATGTATTCCCTAATCCATTTAGGTCTTAGGGTAATTTCGTTTTCCATATCCTCATTTTGAATGGAAGATGTAATAATTCTATTTTCTCTATTTTCCATAGTTTTTCAAACCTCTTCCTATTTTTTTGATAGTCTTTTAAGCCCTTCCCTAATTATTTCTTCTGCATCCATATTAACTGTATCTATTTTTCTAATGGCTTGAGTTATCTCACCCCCCCTAGTATAGCCTAGGGACATTAAAGCATGGATTGCCGTATTTACATCATTACTATCTTCTACATCTGCATCTTCTACTATAATTACATCTCCAATTCTATCCTTTAATTCTAATACTATTCTACCTGCAGTTTTGGCGCCAATTCCCGATACAGTACATAGTGTATCTAAATCGTTATTGACAATTGCTGCTTTTATTTGATTAGGAGTTAAGGTGGACAAGGTGCCTAAGGCTATTTTAGGTCCTATTTTAGAAACCAATAGCAATAAATTAAACATTTCTAATTCCTCTTCACTTATAAAACCATAGAGAAATACTCCATCTTCCCTCAAATTAAAATAAATATACATGGTGCAGTTCTCATTTAATTCTAATTTAGATATGGAATTTTGAGAAGTATATATTTTATAGCCTATACCACTATTATCCAGTACAATGTATTCTTCTTTAATTCCAACTATTTCTCCCTTTATGTATTCATACAAATTATATCACCCTTTATTATTTCATTATAAACATATCTTTAAAATTTAGACAACTACTATGACATATGGCAACAGCCAAGGCATCCGCTGCATCATCTGGCTTTGGAATTTCTTTTAAATTTAATAACAATTTCACCATTTCCTGTACCTGTCTCTTTTCAGCCCTTCCATAGCCTACTACAGATTGTTTTATTTGAAGTGGTGTGTACTCATAAACAACTTTTCCCTTGTTTACAGCTGCTAGAATTTCCACTCCCCCTTGCTTGTCCTACTTTTATGGCTGTTTTCACGTTTTTATTGAAAAAAAGTTCCTCCATAGCTATATCTTCTGGATTGTATTTATCGATTAAATCATATAATTCCTCATATATTATTTTAAGTCTCTCTGGAAGGTTAATATTTGAATCTGTATATATGCAGCCGTAGTCTATAGCATTGTATTTGTTCCCCCCCTTGTATTCAATCACTCCATATCCTACAATAGCTAAACCTGGATCTATTCCTAATATAATCATAATAAACTCCTTTCAAAAGTCCCAATCTTATTTTAACATATTTTTAAAGAAAAAAACTAAGTTAGTTTACTAACTTAGTTTTATGATATAAAATTCTCTAAAACATCAGAGAGCTCTTCTTCACTATCTACTACAATGCCATTTATTAGTTTTTTTTCTATCTATTTCTTTTAGAAGGGATATAGGATAATCTTTAAAAACCTTGTCTAAATATTTTTTTTCCTTCTTCATCTATGCCATAAATAGCAATATATCCATTGGCTTCTCCAATAATATAGTGATTGGGACATAGATGTTTTCTTTCCTCCCTTAACACGATTTCCCTAGGAGAAAAAGAAATTATTTTCCTTTCTGGATAATTACCTCTAATATATTCTATAAATTGTTTCTCTGTCATATTGATAATTTCATCATCTGCAGTTTTTAATCTAGTTATACTGTGATTACAGCTATTATAGTAAATTTTTAAAACTATATCAGTATTAGGAGAAATCCGATCCTCTTCTCTTAATATTTCCAAATCCAAGTCTCCCTCCTGAGATCCTTCTGTATTTTCCTCAGAAAGTAAATGCTTTTGATTTGTTTATGATCCATTATCTTATATCCAATGAAAACTAAATAAAAATAGAATGCTACTAAATAATATAATAAAAATAGTATTCCTTTTCATAAAATATCCCTCCAGTGCTATCTAAAGGGATATTTTCCCAATTTAATGAGAATTATACATTTTGTACTACTTTCCTATATCTCCTATTTTAAATCCTGCCCTACTTATTTTATCAATTAGATTATCAGGATTGTCTGTATCTACACGAAGTATTACTCTATAAACTCCCAATACCTTAGCATCCATAACAGTAAAGTTCATAATATTAATATTTTCCTTACGAATAACCTCAGTTAATCTAGCTAATTGACCTGGAGTATCAAACATATTTACTACAATTTTTGTACCTTTTTCAAAGCCAAAAACTTCGGCAAAAGCCTTGAATATAGAGTAGTGAGTTAGAATGCCAACAAAATTATCTCTAGAATTAAATACAGGTAAAAAAAGGTGTGTTCCATTCCTTTAATAAATAAGAAGCATTTTCAATTAATTCATCCTCCATAATAGACTTAAATTTATCATTGTATATATCTTTAACCTTAATATCTTTTAGAAAAGCCTCTTTATCCTGACTATCGGATTCAAAATAATATCTATATGCGGCCTCCTTCATCAATATACCCTTGAAATTTTCTCCCTCAAATACAGGTAGTGATAGAAAATCTCCTTCTTCAATTTTTTTCTAAAGCGCTACTTACATTTTCATTCAGATCTAAAACAGTTAATTTTTCTTTTGGTAACATATGATTTTTTTACATACATATAATTGCCCCCCCCTAAATAATATTTTAGATTTTACCGATACCTATTTAAAACTCTATCATTGACTCCAAACCATGAAGCCCTTTCATAAGATATTATAGCATTTTTATTTATAGTTTTGACTATAGTATTATAAATTTTATTTAATTCCGATAGAGATAAATAGGGTTCCTCTTCTCTTATGTCCATTCTATTAGAATCACATTCTATAGCTAATTGTTTATCAGTATATTTATCTAAATTATATATTTTATATTTAATCACCTTTTCACAGTATGTATGGATTTCTCTATTTAAGGCATTGTCTTTTTTTTCTCTTTACTTTTTATTTCCAATTCAAATTCTTTTTTTTATCCTATCTATTTCTACAAAATTTATATTATGATGGAATAAAAAGTTGCTATCGTATATTTCCTCAATAGTATAATATTTAAGTGCAGCATCCTCTAATGTATTTACCCAACTATTATTATAATAGCCATATTTATAGCCTGCTAAATGCATAATCAGTTCTAGTCTATCTATATCTTCGTGAATTAATAATATAATGCTATTGGAAATTAATTGCCTGCTTTTTTTTATAAACCAATAATCTTCTGATTTTTTTTCCTAATTTCTCTTGTAGTAATATATTTCGGACAAATATTTATCATATTGTCCTCTAAATCGTAAAGGTTTAAAAGGATATGTATAGAATTAATATCATTATTATAAAGAAAATTATACTTTAAACCATCATAAAGCTGGCCAAGATTCTCTTTTGCTAAAACCAAATCATATCCCTCCCTTTAACAATTGTTTCCATATTATTAGAAAGCTAAACCTTCTAAAAATAAATTTTTGACAGTATATAATATTATACTACATATTTTTTTAAATATGATAGGAATTATTAAAGGGATTTGGTTATGATTTTTGTTATAGTTTCATAATCCATATTGGATTCTAGTGTATAAGTGCCTATTCTAATCTTTTTTTTCTAGTTTTCTTTCTTTAGCATATTTATGAAAATCTTCACCATTTTCTATTACACCTAATTCAAACAATTTATTAGAAACTTTTTCTAATGTATCTCCAAATTCTACAATTAAAATTAATTCTTCTTCAGTTTCCTCAATAATCTTAGTAGAGTCAACTTTTTCTTCTGGTAGATCTGTATTGGTGCTTGTACTAATACTGTCCTTTACAAATACCATGCCTAATTCTTTAGCCTGAGAAATAATTTCCTCTTCAGTATATTCCCTATATTCCACACTGGGATTAAAAGAGTATATTAAATTAGTTATTATAATACCAATTCCTAGGCCTAATAATAAATAGGGTAATTTAATTTTGTCAGACATATATCTTCTCCTTTTGCTTTTGACTATATTTTACCCTATTTTGTGTCTAAAGTAAAAATATATTATTTTCTTTACATTCTTGAATTATATCTTCTGTCCAAATAGATGCTTGAACCTCCCCCCCAATATGCCTTTTTCTAAGAAAAACATACACATTCTAGATTGGCCAATACCTCCACCAATGGTCTGTGGCAATTCATCTTCTAAAATCATTTTATGATATGGAAGGGACTTTCTATCCTCAGCAAAGGCTAGTTTTAATTGTTTTTCTAAACTATTTTCATTTACCCTTATACCCATACTGGATAATTCAAAGGCCTTTTCTAAGACTGGATTCCAAAATATAATATCTCCATTTAGTTCCCAATCATCATAGTCAGGAGAACGAGTATCATGAAGTTCCCAGAATTTAATTTTTTTTACCAATTTTCATTAAAAACACAGCCCCCCCATATTTTTCACAAATTAAATTTTCTCTTTCTTCAGACCTCTTGTTTGGATAGAGATCTTCTAATTCTTGAGAATTTATAAAGGTAATATGTTCTGGAAGTTTATAATCTAAAAAAATGATACTGGGAATTTATCATTTTCTCTGTAGACTTAAAGGTTTCGTAAATTATTTCTATAATTTCTTTTAAGAATTTTTCGTTTCTGTCTTCTTTTCTAATAATCCTTTCCCAATCCCACTGATCTACATAAAGAGAATGGGTAGAGTCTAAAACTTCATCAGGTCTTATAGCATTCATATCTGTATATAAGCCTTCCCCTATTTGAAAATCATACCACTTTAGGGCCATTCTCTTCCACTTAGCCAAAGACTGTACTATTTCTAAACTTTCATCGTATTTCCCCCCCATTTTAAAAGATACTGGTTTTTCTTTACCAGATAAATTATCATTTAAACCAGTATTAGACCTTACAAACATAGGGGCAGATACCCTAATTAAATTTAAATTCTTTGCCAATTCCCTTTCAAAAAAAATCTTTAATGCTCTTAATTGCTATTTGAGTTTCTTTAATGCTTAACTTTTCCATCTTATCCCTCCTTAAAATAAAAAAAACCTCTCATCCAAAAGGACGAAAGGTAAATTTCGCGGTACCACCTTATTTAGCATAGGCTCACTTAAGCAGTACAGAATAATCGATACTGTATAGCTTTTAA
>JMBV01000579.1_pt1 | contig 10542 bp, 15 predicted proteins | sample 616531 | NCBI WGS metagenome assembly JMBV01 (sample SAMN02727904, study PRJNA239997) | anaerobic digester metagenome | biome: anaerobic digester; isolation source: mesophilic anaerobic digester inoculated with municipal waste water sludge... | place: Germany: Bielefeld University, CeBiTec ... | reverse complement strand
CAGTATCCAATGCCGTCGGTATATGGCCAGTAGTTATAATATCCAGGCTCGGGTGGCGCTGCTTCGAGTCGGGCTACACGTCCAATACCCCCCCACACTACATGTACCATCCCGTCATCACCAATAGCGCAAGATGCTGAATTATCAACCGAATAAAGAGTATCAGACATAAGCGTTGTATTGAAATCAAAAAAATGGGTAAGGATGCTGCCACACTATAATTTTTTTTCCCATGTGAGGCCATGGTCGGTAGTTTTCAAGAAAAACAAATCGTTCCAAGCGCTTGCTACCAATAACACAACTATATTATTTTTTTTGAAGCAAGCATATACGAATCGGCTCTGATTGCAGTATAATAATCTGAACTTAGTTCTGGCAATATTTCATTATGAGGGTTCCATGTTACTCCCCCATCGTCTGAGCGGCTATATGCAAGCGCAAGCTCTTGTCCTGCGAAATCATTGTATGAATTATAAAATATATGTATTATCTCATTGTTATCGCCGCTTGTGGCAATTCTTGCCCATGAAGGTTCAAAGTCTCCTCCTGGCCCGTTGAGATCGGATCCAATCCAGTCCCCTGAACCTTTATTTTCTCTTTTGTTAATACGTAAGGGGGGGTATGGCGCTGTAGCAGTTGTATGTGCTACTACTATCTCGCCATTAGCTCCCCCCATGGAGCTATGCTTGGCCATCCCGTTCTATAAGAACCTTCAATACGGGAACTCGGTTTAGGCCCCCATAATTCACCGTCAAAATAATTATAACCGGTTCCGCGATCAGCAAAGAGGGTGGGGTTTTCCAAAAGTGGTAGTAGCAGCCATTGTACCATCGTCCCAAACCCAAACACGATTAGCAACAAATCCATTAGTCTGCATGTCGTACACAGTTTCTATGATCTCTGTCTCAGTTCCTAACATGTTTGCATCCTTTAAAACACCTGGAGACTCAAATGTCAGGTTGGTCATCGGTGGAAATATCGGATCGCGAAAATTATCATACTTCAACTCAACAGATTTGTTTACCTTTTCCAATGAAACGGCAGATTTCCTTTCTTGTGATATCCCTAATAGAACAAAACACAGGGATAATGCTAATAGTAATGTTTTTTTTCATGATGTTAAAAAAAATTAATTAAACGATAAGTTAGTGAGTTTCTAATTGTGAGACAAAGATAAAATTTTTATAAGTCTTAAAACACAAAATTCAGATTTTCATTGAAAACACAACTTTGAGTCAGCTCCCAAAGGTAATTTTAGTCACGAATACTTTAACTTTGTTCAGTAACAATGCACGAATATTGAATTTATAAACCATTGATAATCTGCAATATGTTCGATGTGTCAAACACATGAATGTCTGAAAAATTTTATTTTCAGAGCCAACTCAATTTTTAATAAAAATGATTGACTTTTTTTTAAGTCAAGAGTGATTTTAAATTTAGTTAAACAATGGCATCGTTTCCAGAGAAAATTGTGTTTTAAAGGTTCTTCTTATTTAACACCAGTAATTTATTAGTGAGAAATTCTAAATAAAACAGCTCACATAGTAAAAAAAAGAGGAAAAGTAATTAGCAAGCACATAATAAAAAAACAAAGTTCATAAAAAAAGATATCGCAACAAGCCATTAACTGAAGAGCAAAAGCCGTACACCTGTGGAAAATCAAGAATCAAAAGAAAGGTTGAGTACCTATTTGGATTTTTGAAGTAAAACATGAATGGATTGGTTGTCAAATAGTTTTGAATAGCAATGGCTATAAGTATAATTTGGTTGATTAATTTGTCTTGTAGCATGTTTAAATACAAACAAATTGTCCATCTAAAAAAAATACTAAGTTCTAAATAGCTGATAGAAAAAAAAGATGTGTAATTTTGTAAAAGTTGAATTTCTCGATACATTTGTACTGAAAAAAACTGAATTTTTAAAACCCGACTATTACTAGTTTGAAGTTAGTGTTGGTTTTCAATCAGCAGTGATTAATAAATTTGACAATTTGAAAAAGATGGTCTTAAAGAAAAGAAAGAGTTTCATCAAAAAGGAAAATCGCCCTATTGTCCATATTAAATTCACTCGAAACGACTACATTTCCGAATCACTTAGTATTATTGCTTTTTTTGGCTATGTGGCTATTAACTTTTTATGCAATTGTAATCGCCTCTCTTCCTGATACCATACCCATACATTTCAATTTAAAAGGCACGCCCGACGGATATGGAAAAAAAATTAAACCTGCTAATAACACCTTTGGTTAGTACTGTAATTTATATCGGTATGACGATCATCAATCGTTACCCGCATCTTTTCAATTACCCTGTAAAAATAAACGAAAAAAATGCAGTCGAGCAGTATCTTCTCGCTACCCGCATTATTAGGCTGATAAAACTGGTAATCATGTTGTTGTTTTTATTATTGAATTTTTCATTATTAAAAGTGTACTTTATAATAGGCCCTTTGTGGCATTTTGGTTTGTGTTAATCATCCCTGCTTTCTTTTATGTGCTATTCATTTTTTTTACATACTCCGATCTATAAAAGTCAAATAAGATTGATTCATGGCAGCTCAATAATTTTGATTTAGAGTAAAACGGTTACATTGTTCATTGAGCTTTTCAATAAAGCCTCTTTAACATTTTTATTTCCAAACGGTAATGAAAATAATTTAGTTCTATAAAGATACAACATGAGGATTGATTGACTTACTTTGCATTTTATTTTAATACTATGGACTTCAAACAGATTATTACTGGTATTTATGATGAAGTAAAGGCTTCTGCACCAGATGGTAAAGTATCAGATTATATACCCGAGCTTGCGAAGGTTGAACCGGACAAATTTGGTATTGCACTCATAACCACCAAAGGTTCTACCTTTTCAATAGGGATGTGGAGGAAAAATTTTCAATACAGAGTATTGCTAAAGTGTTTCTACTTTCATTGGCCTTTTCGATAAGGGGCGATTCCCTTTGGGAGAGGGTAAATGTGGAGCCGTCGGGCAACCCGTTCAATTCTGTGGTTCAATTGGAATATGAAAAAGGGAAACCGCGTAATCCGCTGATCAATCCCGGTGCGCATGTACTTAGCGATATCCTGTTAACGGAACTTAATGATCCTTATGAAGCATTCCTTCAGTTTGTAAGAAAGATAACCGGAACCCGATCTATTGATTTTAATGAAAAAGTTGCCAAGTCGGAGAAAAACTTAGGCTATCGTAATGCTTCATTAATCAATCTGATGAAATCTTATGGAAATATTGAAAATCATATAGATGCAGTTCTTGATTTCTATTTTCACATCTGTTCAGTCGAAATGACATGTGAGCAATTAGCAAAAGCCTTTCTGCCTTATGCCAACCTTGCACAACCATTTGACTTTGCCGGCGTAACGCTTACCCGCAGTCAAATAAAAAGGATCAATGCTATCATGCTTATGTGTGGCTTTTATGATGAGTCGGGAGAGTTTGCATTCAAAGTCGGACTGCCAGGCAAAAGTGGCATCGGAGGTGGCATAGTAGCCATTAACCCCCCCAAACAGTTTAGCGTGGCTACATGGAGCCCTCGTATTAACAAAAGGGGAACTCAATTTTGGAATGAGAGCACTCGAGATGCTTACTACCAGAACGGAAGACTCTATCTTTTAAGGAAAACAAGAGACAGTAAAATTGTTAAATAAACCAAATTTCTAACTGGTGTAATTAGTTCTTCCGACAATATTCGTGATTTGTAAAGCAATTTTTTTCCGGCTCGTTCATACCGTCTAACCATTGTATTTTAATCCCTTTTTTTTCCATGCGCCTGAACCATGTCATCTGTCGTTTAGCAAACTGATGAATAGCTGTGTTCAACTTTTCATACATCTCGTTATAATCTATTTCTCCAATCAGATATAGCGTGATGTATTTGTATTCGAGACCGTAATAGATAATATCTTCAGGCTTTAAATCATTTTTTTTAGCAACCCCTCTACTTCATCAATCATGCCTTCGTTCAACCGCAATTGCAGACGTGTGGAAATTCTTTGCCGAATTATTTCGCGTGGCATTTTAATTCCAAAATCAAATTTTGTTTGCCTTTGATATTTTTGCTCTGTATCCTCTGTTTTATTTACAAAATGACTTGCTTTGCAACTTCAATTGCTCTTATCAGCCTATTTCGATCGGTAATATCAGTAGTATTGTGCAGTTTGGTCAGTTTAGCTAATATCTGTACTAATTCATCGTGGCTCATAGTGGAAGCTTCGTGCCGGAATTGCTGATCTTCAGGAGCTTTTTCCAAGGTGTATAAGTCTAATGCCGTCTCTAAATGAAGCCCGCTGCCACCACATACAATCACCTTTTTTTTCCTCTTTCTGTAATCTCCTTTTGGGCTTTCCGAAAATCATTTTGAAAGTCGTAAATACTATATTTGAAGCCTGCCTTTACTATGTCAATAAGATGTACGGGTACAGAAAATCCTTTTACTACATAGTCGCCTATATCCTTGCCGGTACCGATATCCATTTTTGATATACCTGCCTTGAATCAGCAGAAATTATCTCTGCGTTTATGTCGTAGGCTGCTAAAGCGGCAATGCGGGTCTTGCCGGTGGCAGTAGGTCCAAGGATAAAAATCATATTTTTTTCCACTCATGCTAATTTAATATGGCGTTGCAATTTACGTTCTTTTTCTGTAAGCAGATCGCGAAGCATATTCATTTCGTCAACTGATAATTTTTCAAAATCTTTTACATTGGACACATCTGGTTTTTCAATATCGGAAAAGAGTTTTGACCCGAGGAGTTCTTTAAGTTTCTCTTCATCGGTTGTTTTGTAGTTTTTGTTATCGGCTTTTAAAAACTGTAAAATCCTTAATCCGTCGAACCGTTGCATGCAAGCCTTTACAAAAGCATCCACATTACTGCTATTCAAGCGTAACGGTTCCCAAAAAGAACTCCCGCCACTCCATTGCAAAAGAAATTCATCAAGTGCAACAGGTATGTCTTTTCATACAAAAGTGGAAATAGAGCGTAAGTGTCGGCTATTTTTTTTAAAACTCTCCATACTATAAATCGGATAGCTATCCCAATTTCCATCTTTCCCGCGAATCATTGCCGGCCCGGTGCCAAAGTAAACCCGATCAGAAAAACGAGCCGCAGGGTTTACAACAGTTTCGCAGTTGATTATAACCCTACCGGCCTTTCTCAGCTTTTGAATAAAATAAAAATCTTCGCCGCTCATTTAGGCGTTAATCCACCAACCCTCTTATATACCTCTACGCTACAAGCCATGCCCGATCCTATTGCCGAAAAACAATAGGGATTACGTATAGCCATAAGATTGATAGCATAACTCCGCATATAAATCTCGTATCGGAGAATGGCGCGATCAGCTTGCTCGTTACCTGTTAGATTATGATAATAGGGCGCCTGTAAGCCGGTAGCATCAGGATAACTTTCCAAAGCATTTATTACCGAATCAAAATAGTTAGAAGGATAATGGGTGTCAGCATCGAGGGTGAGAATAATATCGGTGTTTCCGGCCATTGTACATGCAAAATCCATTGCAGTCTTCCTTGCCCAGCCTACGCCATGCCTTTGCCAATCCATCCGTTTCCTTTGCTACTTCGATCAAGCAGGAAAAGACGTTTATCGTTTATTCCTTGTAAGTAATTTAAAGTTAAAGCATTATCATGGCAAACGCTTACCTTTTCGGGACTATCCCACCATTCCTCCGGCTGATTTACACAAACGATAAGATTCCACTCTGCATAATCCTGCATCATAATATCTCTAATGAATTGCCGGATATTTTCCGATTCGTTGAGCGCCGGCAAAGTGGCAAAGATCTTAGGTCGTTTGTTTTTATTTGTATTTATCAATTTTGATTGCCGAAAAAAAATTGTTTAAACAAAATTTGTTTATAACAGCCTTGAAATCATCCTTTAAGATTTAAAAGAGGTTATTTTTTTTAAGATTGAATTCTTTATTCTTCTTCGGATACTCCTTTCAGATTTTTCATTAGGAAATCGGTAATTTTTTTTATAAAGATGAAATCGGGTGTTGTATCCGGTATAAATTCCATGATTTGAGTTTGGGTATAACATAAGGTCAAAATCCTTATCGGCTGCTACTAATGCCGAGATGAGGTCGTAGCTATTTTCCGGATGCACATTATCGTCAGCCATGCCGTGAACAAGAAGATATTTCCCTTGCATTTTATCAACATGATTGATAGGTGAGTTATCATCGTAACCATCAGGATTTTCTTGGGGGGGAGTACGCATGAAACGTTCGGTATAAATATTATCGTAAAAACGCCAATTAGTTACCGGAGCAACTGCAACAGCCACACTGAATATCTCAGCGCCTTTGGTAAGACATAATGTTGACATATACCCTCCGTAACTCCAGCCAAATACGCCAATTCGATTTTATCCACATAAGGCAATGTGCCGAGGTACTTAGCAGCCTCTACTTGATCAATGGTTTCATATTTTCCAAGTTGGAGATAGGTCATTTTTTTTAAATTCTTCACCACGAAAACCAGTTCCACGATTATCAACGGAGACTACTATAATACCCTCTTGCGCAAGGTATTGTTCCCACATATCGCCGCCGAAAGAGTTCCTTACCGTCTGGGAGCCAGGCCCACCGTAAATGCTGAAAAGAACAGGATACTTTTTTTGTAGAATCAAAATTATGTGGCATTATCTTCCATGCATTAAGCTCGACTCCTTCAGAAGTAGTTATTGTGAAAAACTCCTTCGGTGAAAACCATATTCATTGCGTTTTTCAATAAGCTTAGAGTTTTCGGCTAATTGCCTGATCTGATCGCCATTTTTTTTCCGTTATTCACCGAATAGACGGGTGGTGTATTTGCATCGCTGTAAGTTTTTATGAAAAAGCTGAAATCGGCACTAAACTGGGCGCTATTCCACCTTTAACCGGGGGGGTTAATTCTTTTTTTTCTTTTTACCATCGAAACCTGTAACATATATATTTCGTTCCAATGGTGATTTTTCTGTTGATTGATAATAGACCTTTCTATTTTTCTGATCAATGCCAAGCAGATTGGTAACTTCCCAATTACCTTGTGTGATCTGACTTTTTTTTGCTCCCCCTTTTATGTCAAAAAGATAGATATGGTTAAAGCCATCTTTTCGCTCATGAGGATAAACTCTTTATCATTATCGAGAAATATTATATCGTCGTAATTGTTGTCGTTTATATAATACTTGTTTTTCTCGGAGTATATCACTTTTGATTCTCCTGATGAAGCATCTGCCACTAATATTTCAAGATGATTCTGTAGTCGGTTTAGGCGTAGGATTGCCAGATTTTCCGGATTCGATGTCCATAGTATACGGGGGATATACTGATCCGTTTCGGCGCCGGTATCCATCAGTGTTATCGTACCGGTTTCAAGGTCGTAAACGTGTATGGTAACGATAGAATTAGCTTCTCCTGCTTTCGGGTATTTGTAACTATGGTAATCAGGATATAACATGCCATAAGTGGGTAACCACCACTCTTTTACTTCCGACTCATCAAAGCTCATGAATGCAATTTTTTTTACTATCCGGCGACCAATGAAATCCTTTTGTTACAGCAAACTCCTCCTCATAAACCCAATCTGTGGTACCATTGATGATGTGCCTATCCAATCCATTGAAAGTAATTTGTTTCTCCTCATTACTATTTAGGTTTTGATAAAGAGATTGTTGTCCCTCACAAAGCTACCTTGGTGGCATCTGGTGAAAATCTGCCAAGCCTTGCTTGCCATTTGACGACAATTGAGTTAATTTCTTGTCTTCAGATCAAAACAAATAATTTGATCGTGATGAATACCGATAGATAGGATCGGTATCAGTTGGGAAAAGGATTTTGCTTTCGTCGCCGCTTAGCTCATATCCCCCCAAATAGGTATTGAAGTGGAATCGCCGGCAGGAATCAATTCTTCTGAAGTAACAATTACTTCCGACAAATTACCGGTTTCGTAATAGTAAGCATTGATGGAATCAGGTTTAATCTGAATATAACGTTTACCATCCTGAAGTGGCTGTAAACCCTGTGCCTTTAGCCGAAAACTCCCGGGATTTAAAACGAGATCAAGCGTGAGCTCTTTTTCTTTTTGTGCTTGCAATGAACTAATCAAGCAGACTATAACAAATAATAACAGTGTCTTTTTCATGTTGAACATAATTATTGCATTAAAAAATTAAAGAGAGATGATATGTTACCTTTTTTAGCTTTTCCCACGATCCTCTTGTAAAATCGGGTATTTGTACTGGCATTCCACTGTTTGCTACCGAAATTCTTGTCAGTTCAACTAAAGAGGACCATTCGGCGGCATCGTAAACGTCCTGATCAAGGGGGGCAGTCCATTGCGCAGGCAGTAAATTAGCCGGTAATCCATAATAAAATCCATACCGCCATGGCCACCAACTTCTTTCGCACGTTCACCCACTTCAGCAACAATTGGGTGTTTGTATTCCTCTAACAATTCCTTCATCTCATCATCCGGCATCCAATAATGTCCGTTAGGTTCGAGGGCAATTCCCATGCGTGGCCATTTTTGCGCAAAGCCTTTAGTGCCGCTTACCATGTGGATACGGCTATAGGGCCGCGGGCTGGTTACATCGTGCTGAATCATCATGGTTTTGCCACGATGGGTCTTTATTATGGTGGTGTTCATATCACCTTTTTTTGTAATCCCGAGTGGAATAATCTGAATCCTTTCCAAAGTGTTCACGTGCATATTCCGACATACCAAACTGGTTACTCGATACCGAAACTAACCAATCCATCTTGTCGCCACGATGTATATTTAATATGTGAGCTATTGGTCCTAAACCATGAGTGGGATAGAGATTTCCATCAAACCTTTCGTTGTGTTTTAATCTCCACATATCCCAATAACCTGTTGTATCGTCAAAATTCAGCCACCGCAGGTCGTGGATATAGGCGCCTTCAACATGTACTATTTCACCAAAAAGGCCATGTTGAGCCATGTTTAAAGTAGCCATTTCGAAGAATCGTAATTACAGTTTCGAGCATCATACAATGACGTTGTGTTTTCTGCAGTGTTTACAAGCTGCCAGCACTCCTCTACCGTTAACGCTGCTGGAACCTCTACAGCTACATGTTTACCATTTTCCATCGCCAAAACTGCAATAGGCGTATGCAAATCCCAATGTGTGCACACATAAACCAGATCAACATCTTTGTGTTTACAAACCTCCTTCCAGTCATCCGGCCCGGTATATACCACAGCTCGGGTTTTTCCATCTCTCGGAGTATATTCTGTGAATGTTCTACATTTTTAGGTACTACATCGCATAACACGGTAATAGTAGCCCCCCCTTCAATATAGCTTAACCTTCTCACTGCACCCGAACCTCTCATGCCAAGCCCGATTATTGCAATACGAACATTATCAATAGGCTCGCACTTAAGCTCAATTACGTCCGTTTGGCCAGGCTCACGCTCAGGTATCGCAAACATCTTACGAGGTTGAAAAAGATAAGATTGGTCTTTTGATTGGTGATTTGTACAGCCCAAAAACAAAATGGCTATAAAAAAATGTCAGAATAGAATAAGAAAATGCTTTCATGGAAAAAAAATAATTATCCGTTAATTGTTTGTTTACAAAAATATAAATTTGATTTGGGACTTAAGGTTTTTAAAAAAAATTCGATTTGTAAAATTTAACACAAAAAGCCGATGTTTAAATGGTTATACAACTTCTGCAACAACAAAAGCGCTTCCTCCAACAAAAATAAGATCGTTAGTACGGGCATTTTTTTTCGGGCAGCATCAAGCGCAGTCTTTACCGAGAGATAAACCTTGCCGTTTAGCCCAAACTTTTTAGCATCCTCAGCCAGCACAACAGCATCGAGTCCTCGTGGTATATCAGGTTTACAAAATAATACTGTGCCTCTTTGGGAAGCATGGCGAGAATAGGTTCTCTGTTTTATCGTTAACCATGCCAAAGACCATGTGTAGATTGTTGTGTCTTGTTTGGCTTATATTAATCAAAACTTGCCGGATACCATCTTCATTATGGCCACAATCGCAGATTGTCAATGGGTTTGAGCCTATCGTATGCCAACGGCCTGAAAATCCTGTGTTTTTTTATTACATTTGCCAATCCCTTTTCAATTGAACTTTCGGAAATTTGAAACATGGAGTTTTCTTTCAAAATCCGTATTCCCTCCATAACAGTGCAGAGATTGTATTGTTGGAAACTACCCTCTAACGGAAATCGAAAATTTTCGACAGTAAAACCTGAGTCATGCTTTATTCTGATTTTATTATGAGCTAACTTTAGTACTCTCCAGTGTTGATCTGCAAAGGTAATAGGCGCTTTAAGCTCATTGGCCCGATCAGTAAAAATATTGCTGATCTCCTTTTGTGTTTGTCCAATTACCACAGGCACTCCCTGTTTTATAATACCGGCTTTCTCAAAAGCAATCTTCTTTAAAGTATCTCCAAGAAAATTCATGTGGTCAAAGCCTATATTCGTAATTACCGAGAGCAGTGGGGGGGTTATCACATTTGTTGAATCGAGCC